>Ga0315549_1001238_pt1 | contig 27000 bp, 23 predicted proteins | sample SalMarSW160200MG_FD_203101 | JGI IMG/M metagenome (GOLD analysis project Ga0315549, IMG submission 203101) | Salt marsh sediment microbial communities from the Plum Island Ecosystem LTER, Massachusetts, United States - Salt Marsh Sediment SW1601-200 ... | reverse complement strand
CTTTAGAAAGAGTATTTGTGTCATCAGCCAGTAATACAACTGGAAGCAATACCTTAAATGGCAGCCATGTGGGATACAGTAAAGTAGTTGTATATTCTGAAGATGTAAATGGAAATAAAATCAATAAAACAGAATATAACTATCATAATAATGAGGACACGTATTACTCATCTGAATCTGCAGACTTTGGACCATTTATTCCACCTTCACCAGACAAAGAAAACGGATTATTAAATTCTAAAATTGAATATGATGAAGGTGATCAGATAATAAGAAAAACAGAAAATTTCTATTTTCTAACCAAAGAACCAAACAATTATGGAATGAGAATATTTTATAAACGTTTGCCATATGGTTCTTGTGAAGAAGCTGCCGGAGCACCAGAAATTATTCTTATTCATATTATTTATTATAAACTGTTTAAAGAAAGGCAGTTGTTAACAAAGGTTGAAGTTACTACAGATGGCAATAAACAAACAACCAATTTTTTTTATGATAATTCCAATCATAATAATCCTACACGTACCTGTAAAAATACATCTTATGGAGGATTAATATGGACGAATACAACTTATCCGGATGACTTCACAAATACTACAGGTTTTATTGGTAATTTGAAAAATGCAAATATTATTAATAAACCGATAGAAGTAATTACATATAAATCAGATGAGAGTGGTAATAATAAAATGATTCTTGGAGGAGAGCTATATACTTATAAAACCGATGTTGCAAAAGCTGGTTTAACAGATAAATACTATTTAACAGAATTATCAAATCCGAAATTGGTAAGTTGCTTTGATTTCACATCCGGTAGTTTACATCCAATAAATACGATTATCGATTTTAATTTAAATAATAAAGATTTATCATATTATGAGAAAGCAAGCTTTCAATACAATAATGACAATAAGCTTGTGGAAGTGATTGAGCCTGCCAATATGAAAAAAGCTTATATCTGGGGCTACCACAACACACTCCCGGTAGCTAAAATTGAAAATGCCATCTATACCGAAGTATTGACCAATCTAAACTCGTCTGATCTAAGCTCATTGAATAATGCATCAATACTTACAATCTCTCAGGTAAATGCCATTACAAATAAAATCAGAACAGGATTGCCTGATGCACTGGTTACAACATACACCTATGATCCGCTGATTGGAGTCACTTCCATTACCGATGAGCGGAACGTTACAACCTATTACGAATACGATGATTTTAACCGCTTAAAATATATAAAAGATTTTGAAGGAAATATCCTGAAAAGATATGAATACAATTATGCAACTGAATAAGTAATCTTAATACGGATAATAAAAAATATCATGCTGCATAATTACAATAAGAATATATTGATAAACAATAGCACAAAATATGAAACCTGCTGATAAATCCGAATGACTATGAAAAGATATATTATACCCCTTCTCCTGATTTCCTGTATCCATGGTGTGCTATTGGCCCAGCCCTATCAACTGGCAGCCGAGCCCATGCGCGATTCGGTTGTAATAGAATATTATTTTTGTTTTGCCAGTGCGTGGGATGAAACCACTTATTACACAGACATTTTCCAACGCTACCAGGATACGATAAGCAAAAAGGAAAGCCTGGAAAAGCTCTGGGACAAATACATCAGACAGGAACTGAAGCTGAAGGAATATACCGGTTTTATTAAGGGTCCGTACTACGACTCAACGTTTGCTGTTAAAAACAGGATAAAATGGGTGGAAGAACAACCCGATACCATCCCGGTAAAGGAAATACATTATGCTATCGAGCCGGAGGAACACAGAAACAGGAATGATAACAGGAACGGCAACAACGGCGGTGACGGGAACGGAAATGGCAACAACAACGGAAACAATGGTAATGAAGGAAAGAACTAGGGATGGTTAAATTGACAAAATGAATTCTATATAATTATACAAACACAGTCATACTATGAGAACTTACAGGCTGCTTATTCTTTTACTGGTTATTGTTTCCCAACCCGTTATTCATGCAAAGGCCTCAGATCCGTACCTGTCGGCAAGCACCATGATGTACCTCTCATCAGAGACTCCGGCTCAGCCTGGATCCATCAGCGGGTACAGCAGGCCCTGTCCGGGCAGTATACAGATTTACAGCATTGCCCCGGTAGCGCTGGCAAAAGATTATATATGGTATCCTCCGGGCGGGATGACAATCCTTTCCGATGACAATACCTCCATTGAGGTAAAAATAAGCAGTAGCTGCAGCGGGAACTTATCTGTAAAAGCTGTCGGGAATGACAATACCTTGAGCCCCGCACGCGATAAATACATTTACCAGGGATCATTGAATGCTACACTGGATAATGACAGTTACCTGGGAAGCAATACGATCCTGATAGGCGACGAGCAGCATTATGAAATTGCCAATGATAACGATGAACTGATCTTTCACCTCACTTCAAATTTTAGCGGGAGTGTTACGGCCTGGACCAATGTAAGCTGGATCTCTTCATTTCCGGGTACCTTTACATCATCCTACCCCATGATGGGGCTCGACTATACTGCAAATACGGGTACTACAGACCGTACGGGAAGGATCATGTTCGGGGATAGTGACGGTACGCCTGCCGATGATATCTATGTTATCCAGAAAGCACCCTATGTGAATACAACCCCTGACCCTGATTCCTACCTGTATACTTCTACCGTACTTAATTCAACAGAATATCATCTTAGCAAAGACGGAGGAACATTTAAGATCGATGCCGGTTCGAATTCTGCATGGCAGGTTTCAGACAAGCCTTCCTGGATGACCATTGTCTCCGGAAGCAGCGGGGGGAGTGACGGGGGACAGGTACAGCTCAGCTATGCGAAGAGCCCGGTAAATCCGGGTACCCCACTGAGCGGAAAGGTTATCTTCAGTTGTGGATCACAAGTTACCAATGAAGTGGAGGTAGAACAGGTACCCTGTATTTTTACTCCGAATCCGCTAAGTTCAGGGTATCTTCGGACGATTACAGAAGGTTCCGATACGATATATGAAGTGAGTGACCAGGGAGGGACTTTTCAGATTAGCCTTGCATCAAGTAATACTGAGGGTCAGATAACACTTTCAGGTGACTGGTTAAATGGGAGTACATATTTTACGGCCCCTGCTACTGTAAGTATTACATTTGATTCGATCTCCCTGGGCATGAATTCAAGGTATGCAACAATAAATCTTTCCTCAGAAGGAATCACCAAAGAATATATTCTTAAACAGGAGACAAAGCAATGGCCAAAAAGAGTATATATTGAGCCGCATGATGAGCACAATTATATATATACGATTACTCCAGGAATAAAGATCGATGAGACAGACCTCGAAGAGGTACGGACTTTGCCAGACATAGCTGACAATTATAGCTTAAAAGATTTCAATGATGCGGTGGTCTATTACGACGGGTTGGGCAGGCCCGAACAGGAAATTAACTTCCGTTCATCTCCCGGTTTTCAGGATATTGTAAAACCTCATGTGTATGACGAATACGGAAGAGAAGCTATGGAATACCTGCCCTTTAATACACTGGTTACGGCCGGTGTAAATTATTATGTATCAGATCCGGTTACAGCGCAGGAAGACTTCTATACCGACCTTTTCGGCACAGAAGATGGAAACAGGGCTTACGCAGAGACCCTATATGACTTTTCACCCCTGAACAGGGTAACCGAAGTATGTGCCCCGGGGGCCTCATGGGATAAACAATCATACGGCTATTATTATAGCAAAGTACTTCACAATGAACCATTCACTTATACCGGCCATACCAGTAAAACCCTTTATAAAACCAATGCAGAAGCGATTACAGGTTGCCGGGAATATGACGGGCCGGATATTGTGCCTGTGACCTATCCCACAAACTCACTGTATATTACAGAATTCATGGATGAAAACTGGACGCAGGAATCCGCAAATAACACAGGACACAAAACAAGAGAATATAAAGATATGCAGGGTAAAGTGATAATGAAAGAGGCACAACTGGATGATGGCACCTGGCTGAAAACGCGGTATATCTATGATGAATTCGAAAGACTACGATGTGTTGTTCCGCCGAAAGCTGCCGACTATACCGATACTGAATTATGTTATTTTTATACCTATGATGAAAGAAACCGCATGACCGGTAAGAAACTTCCCGGTGCAGGCTGGGTGTATATGGTGTATGACAGGCGCGACAGGCTGGTTGCCATGCAGGATGGTAACATGCGTAACGATCCGGAGACAGGTTCGGATGATGAATGGTTGTTTACCTTTTACGACGAACTGAACAGGCCTGTTATGAGCGCCAAAAAAGTCTGTGCTGTTTCGCAATCCGCACTTCAGGCAGTTGTAAACGAATATTCTCCCGACGAGATAAATACCACCTACAGCTCTTCGGGAAGCCTTTACAAGTATAACAATTACGGCATACAGTCAAGCTATGGAATAACCACAAGCCACATACTAACGGTTACCTATTACGGTGAATACGGCGGATATGATACCAGCGACAATTACAAGATGCTGCAGCCGGCCACAGGAGATCTTTCCGGCGATGTGTACGATCAGTTTACACTGACAAAAACCGGTCAGGTGAAAGGACTGGTGACCATGACACTTGCACGCAACCTGGACAACTGGCAGATGTATCGTACGGTGAATTACTATGATATACGCGGCAGGATGATCCAGTCGGTATCCGATATTCATCCGGGGGGTACCGACCGTGTGAGTACCCTGTACAATGACATTACCGGAGAGATACAGGCCACGGTTCATGAACAAACCCTGACAGGGAGTTCCATGGTGGTAGAAGCGCAACGATTCATATACGATCATGCGGGCCGTCTGCTGCAGACCTGGCACCAGGTTGCCGGTTATGATGAAGTGCTGCTGGCCAGGAACACCTACGATGCACTGGGGCAGTTGAGAAAGAAAGAATTACACGCCCATGCAGGTTCAACAGGTATAGGCCCTCCTGCCCAGACGGTGAATTACAGTTACAATATTCGGGGGTGGTTAACAGGTATTAACAATATATCGTATCCGGATAACGATTTGTTTGCCATGCAACTTATGTATGAAAAGAATGAAGGAGTATTGTCCGGTATCAGTACGTATTATCCATCCTATAAAAAGCAATACAACGGGAATATAGCCTCCATGGCAGTTTACTATACGAACGATGACAAACGCGGCTATTGTTTTCAGTACGATGGAATAAACCGATTGACAGAAGCACGTGGAGTTAAAGAATACACCGATTACTGGGCAACAGGAGGAGGCTACAGTACGTATTATACCTACGATATGAACGGCAATATCATCACTTTAAAGCGCCAGGACGGCTCAGGGATTTTACTTGACGACCTTCATTATTACTATATGAATAGCGGGAACAGCAACCAACTGCAAGAAGTTACGGATGCGGCGAATGATCTGGCAGGCTTTACAGATAAAGGCAACCAGGGATATACCGATTACCTTTACGATGCCAACGGGAATATGCGGGAAGATTACAACAAAGACATCACAGACATTGCCTACAATTACTTAAACCTTCCCGAAACCGTAGCCAAAAACGGGCAAACGATAAGCTATGCATACGATGCAGGGGGAGTAAAGCTGAAAAATGTGAAGGAAAACGGTGATTATATCGATTATGTTGGTAATTTCGTATATGAGAACGGTTCTTTGAAGTACATATTGACCTCTGAGGGAAAAATAGATTTCTTTACAGATGGCACCCATAAATACGAATACCATCTGAAAGACCATTTAGGGAATACAAGGGTAGCTTTCTACGGGGACGATCCCGGCACAGCCACTCAAACCAACAATTACTATCCGTTCGGGCTGATATCTTACCAGACAGCGGTCAGCAACACAAACAAGTACCTCTACAACGGCAAAGAGCTGCAGGAGGGTACGGACTGGTATGATTACGGCGCACGTATGTATGACCCGCAACTTGGAAGGTGGCACACACAAGATAGGTTTGCAGAAGACTTTAGTTCCTGGTCTCCATACCATTATGCCAATAATAATCCTGTTTTAAATATTGACATAAATGGTGACTCTACTGTTATTTCAGGTGCTGAACGAGCTGCAGCGGTTCAACAACTTCAAAGTGCCACTAGTACCGAACTTACTATAACACAGAATGCTAGTGGTACTATCTCAGCAACACCTATTGGGACAGCTCCTCTTTCATCTGGTGCACAGCAAATTTATGATGCTGCTAATAGTAGTACAATAACTGTTAATGTTACTGCAGAAAACACCAAGACTACTTCTACGGGGAATCTTTATGTAGGGGGTGCTTTTATGGGTAATACTGTAACAAAGACAGCAACTGGGAATACAGTTGTTGCCAATCAAGAAGTCAATCCACAGGTACTTGGTAAAATGAGTAATACCAACCTTAGTCCAGGTGCAGATATGCTACATGAAGTTGCAGAAGCATATCAAGGAGCCAAAATATCTCAAGCTAGTGGAGTTTCTTCTCCTGCAGCTGGTCAAGCTGGTTCTGTATATACTCAGGCCCATAATGCAGCAACTCCTCAATCAGGGAAAGTGTACCAGACTGTATATAATGCAAGTGGACAAGAAATCCATCCTCCGTATGCAGGAGCTGCTAGAGTAGATTATGCAACATCACCATATCTTGCGCCTATAGGTGCTTCAAAACCACAAAGACTTGTAATTATAATGACTTATCCATAAGAATATGAAGATTTTTATAAGCATAATATTTTTGGCTACAAGCCTAGTAGGCATGGCACAAACTGAGAATAATACAGAATACTATAAAGTGCATCGAATTTATACGGCGGATGATTATTATTTAATTTTTCTCAGAAAGGGCAATGAAAAATATACGATATATTCAGAAAAAGGAATAACCGTAGATGGTCAAAAAGTAGTACAAGATAGTTCATATTATTTTGAGTTGATACCGGTTGCTGATACACTTGCAAATGGGAAAAGCATGGTTCCAATGAATTATATGGATATTACATATTTTGGGCATTTTACAGGGGATGAAATAGGAAAACTGTGTACCACTAAGAATCTCGTTGGACTTGTTATTCCTTCAACATCAAAAGCTTGTGAGAAAAAGAAAAAGAAAGGACGAAAATAGAGTTCTAAGAATCATAAAATCCGGCACTGCCCGGGTTTTTTGTTAAGCGGGGGGGAGGGGATTCGAACCCCTGAAACCCGATAAGGTTTAACCGATTAGAAGTCGGCCGCCTTAAGCCACTCGGCCACCCCCAGAATGTTTTTTCTTTTACAAAGAATAAGCCTGCCTGGTTTTAAAATCACGTATATAGGCGTTAATGACGTTGATGATGCTGTGCTGTTCGTTTTCAGGCATGGCTTCGATCTCCCTGAATTTTTGCAGCAAATCGGTATTTTTAAGCGTTGCCCTAGCTTTCTCGTCCGAATCCCCATTGATCAAATAATCCACGGAAGTATTAAGAATATCGGCAAGTTTATTAAGGATATTTGCAGGTGGCTGTACGCCCTTTAATTCATAGCGTCCATACTGGGAATATGAAACCCCAATCTTACCGGCCATAGCGGTTTGGGACAAACCGGCATTTTTTCTTAATGCTTTTAAGCGATCACCTAAATTGTTCATGTTTTAACTCATTTAAGAATTAATTAACAACACAAATATACCAAAAACACTGCATTATGTGAATAAAAATAACTCATATTGTTAACAACTTATTCGTGATAAATTTTTATAATACATCAAAATTGAATTAATTTACTTCATATATGAGTTAATAAAAGTTATTAACAGCATGGAGATAACCGAGATCAAACAAAGCCTGTCAATTTTAAGTGTGCTTGCCCATTACAACCTTTCGTTAGACAGGCATTACCGGTTAATATGCCCCTTCCACGAAGACAAAAGCCCCAGCCTTAAAATCTACACAAGGACAAACACATTTTACTGTTTTAGCTGCGGGGCAGGTGGAGATACAATCGAGTTTATTCAGTTAAAAGAAAAATGCAGCAAACACGAAGCCATTGAAAAGGCAAAATCATTAGCAGATCCTTTATATACCATAACCACAAAGCCTATGAAACAGATAGAAGAGAAAAACTTACTGACCCGGCTGGCAGTCTTGAGCAAGGTAGCACAGGACAGCAAGGCAAGTTTTAAGCGGGTGGATAAAGCGCAGGAATACTTGAAAAGCCGTGGACTTGACCCTGAAAAAATGGAAACTGGTTATATCAGCATGGATTTTGGCAAGGGATGGAACAGGCAGTTGCAGGAAAGCGGGCTGCAGCTCGGCATATTAAGGGAATCCAGGCAGGGCACCATCGTACCGAAGTTTAAAAACTGTTTGCTGTTCTTCATTAAAAATGAAAAAGGCCAGATTATTGACCTGTATGGCCGTTCCATTACCGATAATGGTACTGCCAGGCACTATTACCTTAACGGCCATCACCAGGGCATTTACCCCAAATACCCTGAAGCCACTACAAAGAAACTAATCCTTACCGAGGCCATCATCGACTGTGAAACTTTACTTCAACAGGAAGAGTTGGCTGGCCAGTATAGTATTATCTCCCTGTTCGGGACCAACGGATTAACTGCAGAGATACAGCAGGCCATCCGGGAGCTGCCGGAGCTGGATGAAGTGATCTTGTTTTTTGACGGGGACCAGGCCGGGGAAAATGCAATAACAAAACATGCAGAAACCCTCCTGCAGTTAAAACCATCGGTAAAAATAACCAGTGTAGAAACCCCAAAGGACGAAGATATAAACAGCCTCTTACTGGGTCACGATACTGAAATATTACAACACCTGATCAGACAACGCGTACTGATAACTGGAGACAAAGAAAAAGATCAGGGCAGTACCATCGAAGCTCCCCACGATCCGGTTCTGTATACCACCAACCAGGATAAAATCACCTACCATGAAGGAGAACTGCTATTTACCATCTGGGGCGGTATCGAGAAAGACAACATTCACCGGCTAAAGATCAATCTGCTGGTACAGCTTGCCGGCGACAGCTTTAAATATTACCAAGATGATGTGAATTTATATAGCAATGGTCAATTACAGCGATATATAAGGGGAGCAACAGAGGAGCTGGAATGCAGCACCACGGTTTTAAAAACCACCATCAGGAAACTCCAAACCAGACTGGAAGAATATCGCCTGCAACTTGTAGCAGAAGAAAGAAAGGCATTAAGGCCCAGGAGTTACCAGATGACAAGGGAAGAAGAAAACCAGGCAATGAACTTTTTAAGGTCAAAAAATCTTGTGAAAAATACCCTCAGAGCCATTGAAAAGTGCGGACTGGTAGGCGAACAGAAAAACGGGCTGCTGCTATTTTTTCTTTACCTGAGCCGTTTATTTGACGAGCCCCTTCATGCGATCATCTATGGCAAATCCGGGAGCGGAAAGACATACCTGCAGACCAAGATCAGCCAGTGCCTACCAGAAGAATCTCTAAGGACCATAACCAGCCTTACAGAAAACACGCTGTATTACTCGGCAAAAGACTTTTGGAAACATAAAGTCCTTTTAATCGAGGACCTGGAAGGTGTTTACAATGCCTTTTTACCCTTAAGGGAGTTTATGAGTAAGCAAAGCATCACCAAGCTTACAACCGATAAAGACAGCAAGGGAAACAACGTTCAGAAAGTCCTTTTTGTAGAAGGACCCATCTGTGTAAGCGGAGCGACTACCCAGGGTAATATTTACGAGGACAATGCAAACCGTAGTTTTTTACTTCACATCGACGAAACCACACGCCATATGCAGGAAGTCATGAATTATCAACGAAGGCTGCAGGCCGGCTTAATAAATGAAAGAGAGCAGGAACAGCACCGGCAGGTACTGAAAAACGCCCAGCGGCTGCTGAGAAAAATAAAGATCATCAATCCTTATGCCACAGAGCTTGAAATCCCCGACTGTGTTTTTAAGAAACTGCGCACAAACATGCATTACCTTAGACTTATTGAAATCATCACCTTTTACCACCAGCACCAAAGAGAGTGGAAACAGGACAAAGACGGGCGACCCTATATTGAAACCACCATAGAAGATATCGAAGTTGCCAACTGGTTGGTAAAGGATACCCTGCTGAGAAAATCAGACGAGCTGGGCGGTGATCTGAGGACCTTCTTTGAAAGCCTGAAATATTATCTGGAAAACCAAAACGGGAAAGAAGAACAGGCAGGCTTTTATGCTAAGGATATCAGAAAACACTTCCGCATGCACCCGCAGAAACTAAGCAGGTATTTATCCAACCTGGAGCACAGGGGATTAATTAAGCTGGTTGGAAAGAACAAGCAAACAGGATATGAATACCAGATAATCAGTTGGGATGATTACGATCTGCTTAAAAGCGACGTGGATATCCTGGACAGGATTATAGAGAAGCTCAAACAAAAGAAAAATCTAGCTTAAGTTCTTTCACATGTCTTTCACATCGCTTTCACACTTAGCAATGTGAAAAGAAACAAAATGAACTTCAGATACTTACAGGCATAAAAGCAGGTCTTTCACAGCTTCACATGATAAGAGCAAGAGGGTATGCAATTTTTAACCATAAACACACCGGAATTTATTAATCTTGAACAAAGCTTTGGAGAATGGCTCAGGCTGCTGAACTTCGAGCCAAGCACGGTAAAATATGCCCCCCGCAAGGCGCATGAGTTCTTCTGTTGGCTTGAACAAAACCATATAACCGGACTGTCAGGGGTAACAAAACCGGTTATTGAAAATTACTTTACGTATTTAGGAACAAGGCAGAATAAGCGTAAAAAGGGCAGGCTCAGCCGGAATTATCTTCGCACCCACCTTACAGCCCTTCGCAAGCTTGCAAGGTACCTTAGAGAAACCGAAAGGGAGAGCTTTGAAGTTGATATCAGGCTACCGGGAAGGATAAGGAGCATAAAAACCATCTTTAACCGTGAAGAGATCAGTGCCCTTTACAATGCCTGTGAAGGTGATGTGCTGGGTATAAGGGACAGGGCCATGTTAGCGGTATATTACGGTTGTGGCCTGAGAAGGAATGAAGGGGTAAACCTTGATGTAAACGACATATTACCGGGAAAAAACCTGTTGTTTGTAAGGAAGGGAAAGAACTACCGTGAACGGTATGTACCCATGACCGACGCTGTGAAAGAAGACATACAGAATTACATTGACTTTGCAAGAGGGGTATTACTTAAGAGACAAACCAGTGCTTTGTTTTTAAGCAGCAGGGGAAACAGGATCACTGCCAACATGCTGGCCGAAAGGCTGCAACAGCTAAAATGCAAGGCAGGGATCAGCAAGGAAGCAGGTCTGCATACCCTGCGCCACTCTATAGCCACACACCTTTTACAATCAGGGATGAAGCTGGCGCAGATAAAACTGTTTTTAGGGCATAGCAGCCTTGAGTCAACCCAAATCTATACCCACTTGTCCGCCGAAACGGAGTGAAGGAGGATATAGTCCATGAAATCACCTGGTAAATATGGTCAATTAAAAAAGAAATATTGCAGGATCCTTGGAAAGTTTAAAAATTACCTGGAAAAGAAGGGATATGAAGCAAATACCACCCGGCAATTTATTAATTACACTGCTTATTTTTTTAACTGGAAAGAAAAGCTGAGACTTGACCATGTAGATTATAGTGACCTTTTAACCTTCATAGACCAGTGCCGGAGCGGTGGCGACAGCACCAGGCTAATCAACCGGAAATTATCAGCCATACGCAAATATTACGAGTATATACAGCATACAGACAAGGCCATTAAGAACCCGGCAAGCGGCCTTTACCTAAAAGGCAAAAGGAAAGGCATACCGGTGAACCTTCTTGAAAAAGAAGAATTGACAGGGCTTTACGAAAGCTACCAGGTATATGATTTACGCACGGCAAGAAACAAGGTAATCTTAAGCCTTTTAATCAACCAGGCGCTTACTACAGGTGAACTAAAGCGGCTGGAACCTACTCATATCAGGCTGAAATCCGGGAAGATAGAAATACCCGGGAGCAGGCACACGGGCGGAAGGACTTTGAAACTTGAATCCCATCAAATATTAGAACTGCATGAGTACTTAACTGAAATCAGACCGGCCATACTGAAAGCCATCAAAGAAAAACCTTTCTGGCCGGGGAGGAAGGCCCGTAATCCGGACTTTAGGCTAATCGAGAACCGGTTATTTAGCAGCATGAACGGGGGGACATGCATAAAAAACACTCTTCTGCACCTGACCAATGGACTAAAGCTGCTGAACCCTAAAGTAAAAGACATAAAACAAATCCGGCAAAGCGTTATAGCCCTGTGGCTTAAAGGAGAAGATGTGCGTATAGTGCAATACAAGGCAGGCCACCGTTATGTAAGCACAACGGAAAGGTACCAGTTAAATAACCTGGAAGGGCTGAAAAACGAGATCGATAAATATCATCCATTAAATTAAAACTAAAAGTCATTAATAATCGTTAAATTTGTATACAAAATGAAAGTAATCATGAACTTGCAAGCAAAAAAATTAGAGCTCGTCCAAATGATCTTGAATACTAAAAGGCCAGCTATTTTAAAAAAGGTTGAAGATGTATTGAAAAAAGAGAAAGTTACTGATTGGTGGGACGAAATAAGTGAAGCAGAGCGGCAAGCCATTGAAAAAGGGTTAGAAGAAGCCGACAGGGGAGAGCTTATACCTCATAAAGAAGTAATGAAAGAAGTAAAGGCAAAATACAACTTAGACTAATGAAAGTCAGCTGGACCCCTACCGCAAGAAAGACCTACTTTAAAGTACTTGATTATCTTGAAGAAGCCTGGACAAAAAGGGAAATGAAAAACTTTGCAGACAAAGTTGAAAGTGTTTTGGCGCAAATCATTGAAACACCTCACATGTACGAGGCATCTAGAAAAAAGAAAAATGTACGAAAAGGTCTTATTACAAAGCATAACACATTATATTACAGGATAAAGCCGCGAAAAAAAGAACTGGAATTAATTACTTTTTGGGATAACAGACAAGATCCTAAGAAATTAGCTTATTGGGAAGATTAATAATCCACGGCCTATCCAATGCCTACCCTTCTGCAGGCTGTTTTTGTCATGCTTTTTGCAGTTCCATCCGTACCCCGCAGAGCAAAAAAACACGCCAAAAACAGCCTGCCCAAAGACAAAGTAACATAATAAACCTTATAAAACAGCCGCACCAAGCCACTACCAGACCAAAGCTGTCAGTTATAAGGGTTATTATGTTTCTATGATAAAAATTAAACAGCAGGAAGTATTAACTATATTTTCAAAATTATAAATATTTTCTTTTTATCTGAATTTTTCCTTTTAATTGAGTTTATAAATACTACAAAATCATGCTTCTATAAGCAGACATCCAGCTTCAGGAGCTGCAGTTCCTCTTATCATATTTTATAGTAAAAGGGGGCGCAGACTAAATAATAGCAGTCTCTTTGGTTTGAAAAGCCGCAACATAATGATTGCGCTACCCCTAAATATTTTTATATCTTGTAGTTTTTGTCTAATATTTATTTTAATACAGCTATTTCATACGGCTGTTGGTTTTTTAATACATATTTCATTCTGTTCAGTAGTTTCCTGGCTACACGGATAATAGCCTTATTCCCTTTCATTCTTTTCGTAAGTTCCTGGTAATAAAAGAGCAGAGCCGGATCTTTTTTTACTGCCATCCATGCACTTTCGATGATCATTGTTTTAAGCCAGTTATTTCCTCTTCTTGTCATTTCTCCAATGTATTCTGTTTCAGAACTCGCGTAGACATTTGGGATTAACCCTACATAGCTACATATCTTATCAATATTTCTAAACCTGTTTATATTTTCAAATTCTGTTAATATGGTCATTGCTACTATTAATCCAATGCCTGGTATGGTTTTAAGATTTTTGACATGAGCATTATATTTTTTTGTTTTACTTAAAGCTATAATTTTCATATTCAGTGATCTTAATAAACTATTTATGTTCTCAAATTCCATAATAAATATTTCCATGGTCAATTTACCGGTCTCTTCCTGAAAATCTATTGATCTTAGCCAATTAATAAACCTTTTGGACCATTTGCCCGTGTCCATTTCTTCCGGTATAGTAATGCCATAATAACTTAAAATTGCCTTGATCCTGTTTTTGCAGCGTGTCCTGTTCCCTACCAATTTAAACCTGCTGCGAATTAACATCCTGTCTTCAAGGTTGCTTCTCGATGGTATGTATATAGGTGTCAGATCGCCATTTTTTAGGGAGCGCGCCAGTTTCCTGCAGTCCACCTTATCTCTCTTTTGTTTCTTTTCTTTGTTGGTTGTTGGTACATCAGCCGGATTGATCACTATACATTCAATATTTTCCTTTTTTAATGCATGGTAAATCCAAAAGCCGCAATACCCTGCTTCATATACGCATTTATAGTTTGCCCCAGGGAAAGTCCGTCTTAAATAATCCGCTAACTTTTTGGGTTCCGGTGGTTGGCTAAAAGTTTTATGCTCAAAATCTGCAGTATAGATACTTACAGACCAGTTTTTTTTATGAACATCTAACCCGGTATAGATCGTTTGACCGGTAAAGTTTAATTTTGCATTAGTTTTCATAAGCCTCGGGATTTTGGTTATACTTATTTTAATTGCTAATACTAAGTTAACCTTCCTGAGGCTTTTTTATGCATAGGGACTAAATAGCCCCACGCCCCCGGCACACGGCCAACACAGACAAACAGCACATTAAAGAACCGCTCCGGATCCCCGCACGAAACCAAAGTTTTTTAAAGAGCTGTTTGCCGCCTTAGAAGCGGTAACAAGAGTTTTGCAAACCCTTGTTGATGTATTCAATCCTCCGGCAACCCCGGCCACCACCCCAAAGAAAAATGAAAAGCTTAAAACTTTAGCTTAATCAAAGATAGCTTCCACCATCGCACAGTCAAGGTAAAGCCCTGCGGGTTTTGTAATATTTTTTGATATGGATTTTTTCTTTTAATTGAATCAAAAAATATCACAAAAACCTTGACACTTCCCATCCCGCTTGCTGACTGGGGGCTTAAGCCAAAGTAGTAAACCCACTTTTAAAGTAACGCCACAAACTGCCTTAAACCAAAACCTTAAGCAACCAGGAAGCAAAGTGGAATTTTAGGGCAAAAGGAAAAGGAATAAAAGTGCCTGCGGGGTCAGCTCGTGGGTTTATGCCGGAAGCTTTTGACATAAAATTACACGGGGCTTAAATTTGCTCTGAGGGCTTTGGTTTATTGTTCCAGGAGCGGGTCGGCGTGCGGCTATTTGGCGAAGTCCGCAGTGCATAATGCCAGTTATAGGTCAGCGAAAACACTGTCATACCGCTGAAAATAGCTGCTCCTATAACTTGCATTATGTAAATATAGCTTTGGGCATTTATTTTTGGCTTGTGTTTTTGTATCGTTGTGATGGCGCAGCTCTTTGACTTTTTATTTTTACCATACCAAATAAAAACCTCAATTAAAAATAAAAAGGCAATGTGCTGCAGGAGAGCTGGTCACAAAAACCATGACAAAAATAGATGCAGAAGGGATGGCGTGGGGAGAGAGCAACAGGGCGATGCCTGCAGGGACGGTGGAATGTTACGAACGGGGATATTAGTTTTCAAACGTTATCAACAGTTCAAAAGCATTATTTTGATATTTTATATCTTTGTGTAAACAAAAAGCCAGGCTTGAAAAGGTGTATGAGCCTGGCCTAAATCTTGTCAAAATTTATATTCGTTCTGTAAATATACGACAACGATTTTTAAAATCAAAAAGAAAATACACCTGGTAGGAGTAACCCACTCCATTTGTTAAGCAAATCCCTTTAAAAATGGCACAAACAAAAGAAGGGAAAAAAATCGTTCCTGTAAAAAAATATACCAGAATACAGGACGGTAAGAAAATCAGAGTAAGATCACACAGAAGATCTACACCTGATTAATTGAAATGTGAGGGGTAACCAGGTTACCCTTCCCTTTCATAGTTAAAATAATGTTTAACAAAAAAAGGAAAATATGAGTTTTAAAGTAAAAATTGTAATCGATGGTGATACGTTCACTGTAACTCCAAATTGGAAATGGGATGAGCAAACTGGTGATACTGTTAGAGCAAATGGTTATAATACACCAGAGCAAGGACAACCAGGTTATGAAGAAGCAAAAAGTAAACTTAAGAATCTTATTGAAGGCAAAGATGTAGAGCTTAAAAATGCAATTAAGATTACTTATGGAAGATTGCTTTGTGACGTTTATTATAATGAGAAAAATCTAAAAGATTATTTTCCAGAGTATCAATAAACGAATAGAGGACACATAGAAATATATGTCTTCTTCTTTTCTTTTTATCTGAATTTAAATGTATTTTTGGAAAAGTATGTTCTTTGAAAAAGCCTGTTGTTCCGGGAGTAGGAGAATTAAAATTGGATATGTTTTTTTTAAGTAGGTTTGTACGATTATGGGGCCAGAATGTATGATGCACAATTAGGACGTTTTCATACTCAGGATGCCTATGCTGAGAAGTACTTGGACTTCTCTCCCTATCAATATGCAGCAAATAATCCAATTAATTTTATTGATGTTAATGGTGACAGTATTTGGTTTACATATCAATACAATGACGATAAACAACTAACAGGTGTAACAATGCATGTTAGTGGTAAAATTATGAATATGTCAAATAATAATGTTGATATGGAACAAGCGCTAGCAGACATTACTAGTTCATTAGAATCCGTATATCAAGGTGGTATAGATGGAGTTGAGTTTAATACCGTTACAGACTTTTCTGTTGCTAATTCTATGGATGATGTTGCCGAATCCGACCATCTGATAGTACTTAGTGAAATGTCAAATAATGGGATGAAGGGACCGGATGGATTACCTGTTTCGGTTGGTGGAGCTTCAAATCAATTAGGTGGAAAAGTTGCTTTTGTAGATGCAGATTATTTTACAGGCCCTTGGGATAAAAACATCGGAAATACAGGAGAACGATTGGCATCTCATGAAATGGGACATCTGTTTAACTTAAAACACCATTCAGATCCCTTCAATATAATGAAACAAGGAGGGGGCAATAAATGGTTCTCAATGTCTACAAATGTTACATCTTCACAATTGAAAAGTATACCATGGAGCGGACATTACGGGAATTTGAATAAAGGTAATAATTACGTATATACCCCAGTAGTCACATCAAAGGGGATTAGAATGATAAAAAGTCCTAACCAGGGAATGGCTGCTCCTTTTGTAAGACTAAAAAGAAGATAATCTATGAAAGTATTGAAGATATTAGGAATACTAGCGTCTTTTATAGTTCTTGTATTAATTGGGGTGCAGGTATATTATTTTATTAAATATGACGGTAATTTAATAATTTATGTAACTAACCAATCTGGTGTACAAGACACAACTGACATTAAACTGAAAATCGATGAAAAAACGATAGTAAATGATACGTTCATTACGGGCAACTATCATAACTGGAAAGCATATTCAGAAAAGGTTAGTCTGGGCAAACATGAAATTACTATAAAATCTGATAGCAGTCATGTAACAAAAACCTTTACTAAAAGCATCTATGCCGTTAATTTTATTTTAATTGAGCTTTTTGATGAAGAGAATGAAACACAGAATAGACCATCTCAATATTTTGTTGTTACAAAGAAATCGGCTCCTTTTATGATTTATTGACAACTTAAGTATAAATATTTGTAGTATTTGAAATACAAAAGCCCGGACTTGTTCCGGGTTTTTTATTCTGGCTTCCTGATAAACGTTTTATTGTAGTCGAACTTCCACCCCGCACCTCGGGGTCTGTGACCGCGAGGAGTAGATAATAGAAAAGTTTTTAACTTATTTCCACACCTGCTCCAAGCTTACAACAGAATAAAGACATAAGACACCAGAGACTGGTTCAAGATTTTATCTTGGACCATTTTCTTTGTTATAAAATACCGGCTTTTTACCAGATGACCAAAACATACAACTCGGGCAAATCTGGTTTTTTTTTAATGTTTGTATTAATTTTGTCTATCATGAGCCGGAGTTATAAAAAAGGTAAGTCGGTAGTGCCGAAATGGTTTAAACGCCTGCAGATGCGTTCACAGAAACAAAAGCAAAAGAAAAGCGACAGGAATTTCTTTTCAAACTCTGAAAGAGAACCGGAAGCGAAATTTAAGAAATCCCACCGCTGGGAGTGGTTTTAGGCATCCCAGGGGTTAATCAGTTGCAGCCCTTCAATGTTTTTAAAGTCAGAAATGTTGCGGGAAACTAAGGTAAGTTCATAAACCAATGCGGTAGCGGCAATTATAGCATCGGGCAGTTTTATCTTGTGCTTTTTGCGTATATCGGCAGTCTTATATTTTATGGGTTGTTCCAGTTCAATTACCAGGGCATCGTCAATAAAATTGTTCAATACTTCCAAATCCTTTTCAGTTGCAGACTTCCAGCAAAGCAGTTCAATCTCGGTAATGGCCGAGATTACCGGACGGGCTTCGTTAACCAAATTATCCATGAATTTTTCGGCCGAAGGTGGGAATTGTTGCTGCAGGTAATAAATAACAGTATTGGTATCCCAGATATATTTTATTCCCATGAGCTGCGCAAATCATTTAGTTGGTTGTCAACTTCGTTAAGCGGCTGTTTTTGCATCGCCCCTTTATATTTAGCAGCCCAATTAATAGTCCCTTCTTGTTGTTTTTTTTCTTTCCGTACACGTATCAGCTTCAGGAGTTCCATATCCTTTATCAGCTTTACGGCCTTATCATTTATTATATCTATTGTCAAAGTTTGCATCATGTCCATAAAATTATTTAACAGCAATATTTTGTTGGAAAAAATCCTGAAATTTTTTCTTTGTGAGCATGGTATCAATCATCCTGTAAATTACATTCCTGTCTTCATCTTCCAGTTGTTCAATCAGTTTAATCTTTTCGGTGGTGGTCTTGTCCTCTACTGTAACCGCTTTTGGTAAATTATCATCAGGGTTCAGTATCTGGTCTACTGTTACATCAAATAGTTTAGCCAACTTGTTTAAAACGTCAATAGAAGGCTGCCTGTGGTCGTTTTCCACTTTATTGTAATTGCTTTGGTTCAAGCCAACTTCAATAGCGACTTCTTTTTGCTGTAACCCCTTTTGTTTCCTGAGTTCTTTAATGTATTCACCTACTGTCATAGCGAAAAATATTTACCACAAAAATATCAAAAAGAACAATTATTAACAATAAGTTGAAAAATAAAACAATTTAAAGTTGTTTTAAAAGGAAATTATTTGTTTAATTTGCACTTGTCAAAAAAGACAAAAAATAATTTAGCTATGGAAATTAAGGATATAAAAAAACATCTAAGTATACAAGCGGTTCTAAAACACTATGGTTTACAACCCGACCGGAACGGGATGTTAAAATGTCCTTTCCATGCCGATGACACGGCCAGCATGAAGATTTACCCGCAAACAAATACATTTAACTGCTTTGGCTGTGGCAAAAACGGTGATGTAATCGAGTTTATCCAGCTAAAAGAAAACTGCAGCAAGCATGAGGCTATTTTAAAAGCTGCTGCACTGGCAGGCTTGTCCGCTGCAACGAATGTGAAGGCGGGGGAAACAAAACCGATAAACAATAAGCCCCAACAATCAAAAAGCCAGTCTAAACAAAACCACACGGACGTGTCCACCGTAGATTTATCGAAGGTGGAAACTTTAACGAAATTTTTTACTTGCTTCCAAAACAACCTGAACCACCCGGTAGCTGTAAAACCCAAGGAATACCTAAAAAGCCGAAACCTAAACTACGAATTATTAGAAGTAGGTTACAACTCTGGGCAGTTCCACCACCGGGGCAAGCTCGATGAAGCAGAAACAAAAGCATGTATTGACGCTGGTTTGTTAATCCCTTACAGTGGTTCAATACCAAAAGCCAAAGGGGCAACTTACACCGCTTTTGCAAAAGACTGTATCATTTTCCCAATAAAGAACCAGCAAAACCAAATAGTTAGTTTATATGGCCGGAGCATCACGAACAATGACAAATCAAAACATTATTATTTAAAAGACAGGCAAGGACTTTACCCAGGCTACCCAAAACCGGAAACAACCAGGTTGATATTGACCGAGGCAATTATAGACGCAGCCACCCTGCAACAAATAACAAGCATTACCAAACGCTTTTCAATCCTTGCATTGTACGGCACGAACAGTTTTACGGATGAACACAGACAGGCAATAAAAGCACTGAAACACTTAAAAGAAATCATCCTGTTTTTTGATGGGGACGACCCGGGAAGGAAAGCCGTAACAAAGCTTGAAAGCGAATTAAAAGAACTTGTACCGGGAATATCCATAAGCTATATTGAAACTCCTGAAGGCGAAGACATAAACAGCCTTTTGCAAGGGCATGAAGAAGAAATATTTACCCACCTGTTGGAAACCAGGAAAGAGTTTTTTCTTTTACCTGAAGAAACTGAAGAAGAAAAAAGCGAACCCCTGCCAGAATCACAAGTTGAGCAAAGCGAAATCCCGGAAGCGGAGCGCATCGGGAAGCCAGTGAGAACCACCGTAAAACTGAATACTAAAAATCCGGAATTTATCACATTTACAACTGAGGAATTGCAAATCATTATACTTGGCGGCATTAATTTACAGCAGCTTGACCGATTAAGGATAACCTTAAAAATAAGCCGTGCCGACACAAATGACCCGTTGCACAGCATCCGGCATACCTTAGACCTGTACCACTCCGATTATTTAGAAAAGTTCATAGGCAAAACCAGTGAACAACTGGAAACAGGAACCAATGCAATAAGGCGAGCAATAGCGGAAATGACTGAGCAAATAGAACAATACAGGCTAAGCAAGATAGAAAGCATGAAGGAGCAGAAACCACAAGCCCGGCAACTGACAGAACAGCGATACCGGAAAGCAGTAAACTATTTAAGCGCACCCAAGCTGATGGAGCGGACAAACCAGGACATCGGCAGAACCGGGATGATAGGCGAAGAAAACAACAGACTTTTGATGTACCTGGTATTTACTTCAAGGTTGCGTGAACAGCCGTTGCATATTATCAGCCTGGGAGCTTCGGGGACAGGGAAAACTTACCTGCAGGAAAAAATAAGCGAGCTAATACCAGAGCAAGACAAGTTAGAAATTACCATATTATCTGAAAACGCATTTTATTACTTCGACCGAAAGGAACTAAAACATAAGCTGGTATTAATAGAGGACATGGACGGCGCAATGGATGTGCTTTATCCACTGCGTGAACTGCAAAGCAAAAAGCGGATAAGCAAACGTGTACCCATCAAAGACAGCAAAGGCAACATGAAAACCATACCGCTTGTGGTAGAAGGCCCGATTTGTTTAGCAGGAACCACCACCAAAGAAAAACTTTACGAGGATAACGCAAACCGCAGTTTATTGATTTATCTCGATGGCAGCAAACAGCATAAAGAAATGATTATGGACTACCAAAGACAATTATCAGCCGGGAAAGTAAAGACCAGGGAAGAAAACGAGCTCAAAGAATTTTTTAAGGACATGCAAACCGTGTTAAGGCCAGTCAAAGTACGAAACCCTTATGCCGAACTGTTAAAGCTTCCTGAATACGTCTTTAAGCCGCTCCGCACCAATGCCCATTATTTAGCAGTAATCGAAACCATTACTTTTTACCATCAATACCAACGGGAAATAAAAACAGACCCGGAAACAGGTGAAAGGTACATTGAAACCACCTTGCAGGACATCGAATGGGCGAACATCATTTTAAAAGATGTGCTTTTGGCCAAAGCCGATGAACTGAGCAAAACAGAGCGGATTTTTTTTGAATCCCTTAAAAAATGGCTTACAGCAAAGAGCAAAACGAGCTTTTACGCAAAAGATGTAAGGGAAGCCTTTAGAATGCACCCAAGCAAGGTGAAACGCTACCTGTACAGCCTTACCAATTACCACTTTATTAAAATTGTTGGCGGTAACCGTTTTAAAACAGGCCATGAATACGAGATAACCACCACTGAAGAATACAAGAGCCTTGAAAGCGCTTTAAATACAGTACTTGACAATGTTTTAGAAGAAATCAGACAAAAAGTGAGTAGTTCAGGTGGGTTACCAGTGGGTCATGGGCAAAATAGACCACTCAACAACAAGGGAAACAGAAACTTAAAACCAGTGGTTCAGTAGTTCATCAGAATGCAGGTGCGGGGTCATAAAAACCATCGTAATGGAAATAAACGTTATACTTATAAAAAGCTTTGAAAAATGGCTCAAAACTTTAGAGTATGCGCCAACTACCGTTTATGCATCGATACTATATGTAAACGATTTTTTCTTTTATCTGAAATCAAAGGACATTACCAACCTTGAACAAATAGAAGCAAAGACAATAACAGATTATCACCGGTATTTACAAACCCGGCCTTACAAAAAGAAACCCGGTGCACTATCACAAAATTATATAGCCAGCAACTTCAATGCCCTGAAACGTTTTAGCAGATACTTGCAGGTAACCGGCCAGGGCAACCTTGAAATAACCCTGCAAACCCCTGTAAACAAAGACACATCCAAAATTATACCTACACAAAACGAAATTAAAGCACTGTATAAAGCTTGTGGCAGTGATATTTTGGGGATCCGGGACAGGGCAATTTTAAGCATTTATTACGGCTGTGGCCTGAGAAGAAGCGAAGGGATAAACCTGGATGTCAATGATATTTTACTGAAAGAAAAACGGGTTTATGTGAGAAAAGGCAAGAACTACCGGGAACGTTATGTACCTATGACAGAAGCCGTAAAGGACGATTTAGAGAATTACATCTACGTAGCCAGGGAAAAGATAAGGAGCTTTAAAAACACCAAACCGGAAGCACTTTTTTTAAGCATGCAGTTAAAACGCCTTTGCGGAAATGCTTTGATAAGAAGAATCCACAAACTGGTTGAAAATGCCGGGATACAAAAAGACTTACCTGCCGGCAAGGCAGGAATAGGCTTGCATACTTTACGCCACTCAATCGCTACACACCTTTTACAGTCAGGAATGACATTAGAGGAAGTAAAACAGTTCCTGGGGCATAGTTCACTGGAATCGACTCAAATTTATACACATTTATCCGCCGAAACGGAGTGAAGGAGGACTTAGCCAATGAGTAAAAGACCCGAATACAGCTTTACCAAAGCGATAGAAAGTAAGCTTAACGCCTTTAAAACCTACCTGCAGGCGCTTGGGCAGGATACGAACACCAAACGCCAGAAATCGAACTATGCCGGGTATTTTTTGAACTGGCTGGAAAACGAGAATTTAAGGCCAAATGAAACCAGGTACAACGATATATTAAACTTTATTGATTACTGTAAATTAGAAGGGAACAGCAAAAAACACATAAACAGCAAGCTAAGGAGCATAAGGAACTTTTACGAATACCTGAAGGAACAAAACCCTAACATAATCAATCCCGCAGCAAACCTGTATTTAAAAGGAGAAATACAAAAACTACCTTCCAATATCGTTGACTTTAAAGAACTCGAAAAGCTTTACCAAACCTACGAAACAACCGACAACCGGGACAAGCGAAACAAAATAATCTTAGGCTTACTGGTTTATCAAGGCGTAACCACCGAAGAACTGAAACAGCTTGAACCCTGCCATATAAAGCTAAAAGAAGGCAAAATATACATTCCGGGGAACCGGAGAAGGAACAGCCGGAACTTAGAACTAAAACCCTTTCAAATCTTGGAACTGCACGAATACTTAACCGAAATACGACCGCAAATATTAGCAGAGATTACCACACCAAAACCTTTTGGCCGACGTCCTGACAAGATAAACAAGACAAGGCTAAACGACCAGTTGTTTATCAGCGTGAACGGCTCAGAGAACATCAAAAACAGCCTGTTGCACATGTTTAATGCAATCAGAAAGATAAACCCTGAAATCCTGCATCCAAAACAAATCCGGGCAAGTGTGATAACTTACTGGCTGAAAAACTACAATCTCCGGCAAGTCCAGTACATGGCAGGTCATAAATATGTGAGTTCTACGGAAAGATACCAGTTAAACAACCTGGACAACCTGCAAAACAAACTGGATAAACTGCATCCATTAAACAACCGGGATTAAAGCCTTCGCTGTAGGCCATCAAATCCCCGGCCTTCCCACGATGCCATCCGCACCCCACAAAGCCAGGAAAAGCGGTGTTCCTCCTTCAATCGTCGAACAAAAAATCATGCCAGGCCGTCACAGCCCATTTTTATGATATTGTTTGTTTTTTAAGGTATAAAAAAGAGCTGTACCGCCTACGGTTGCTCGTGCCTCGCAAGCCTGTCATGTTTTTTGTGCCCCTCAATCAGTCGTCACGGCAGCTCCTTTGCCTGCGTCTGTCATGGTTTTTGCAGTCCACCATCCATAGCAAAAACCCCGCCAGCCACCACGCGGCCTTCCGTCTCCTCGTTCCTCGTCGCCTCCCAGTCCACGGCCTCGGTCGCACTCGCAGACGGCTCGCTCGCACAGCGTCTGCAAACCGTTCGTTCCTCACTATTTGCAGCCGCTTTCCCGACGCTTGCTCAAGGCTGTTTTTCCTGCTTTCCCCGACCCACCTGTAACAATAACCGGCAGTTGACCAAAAAGAAAATGAAGAATAAATAACCAGTTGAAATTTAGTTCCAGGAACAAAACCAATAAAAAGAAAAGCAAAGATAAGTTCCAGTCTGACAAAGCTGCAAGGGTATATAAACGGCTCGTACCTCGCCGCCCTTGCATCTTTGCATCCTTCCACTTGAAAGACAGCTTTCTTTTTTTCGGTTTTTCTTTGTGAAAAAATATTACCCTTTTTTTCTTTTAATTGAAGTAACTGAACGGCGAAGCCCTCACGAACACCTTTAAAATCAAACAACTTGTGAGTAAAAACCTTGAACAGGGCCACCAACGACCGAAGGAAAGGCACTGCACGGAGCTTTTTCGGGTTGGCAAAACCTGCCCGTCCGGTCAGGCGGGTTGCACATAATATCAAGGTATGAAATCGTTTTAATGTTTTATACCGACTATTTATGTGCAGTTTTAAGCATCGGCCAAAAGCGCAGTGGAGTGCCTTTCCTGACCACCGACCCCCATTAGAACTTTTTTAATTTAAAAGGTTCAATTAAAAGAAAAAACTGTATTTTTAGGGGCAATTAACGTTCTTTGAGACAGCAGTTTTTGGGGTGGTAGGAAGCCTGGGAAACATCAAAAAAGTTGCGTAAGCTGGTACGATTATGGGTGGAGAATGTATGATCCTGCTTTAGGGCGTTGGCATTGTATTGACAAACTATCTGAAAAGTATTATTCACTTTCCAATTATGCTTATTGTGCCAATAATCCTATTAGGCTTATTGATGTTGATGGAAGATGGTTTGATGATAAGAATGAGAAACGTGCACAAAGGCAAGAAAATAAATTAATTAAAAAGCAAGGAAAACTAGCAAATAAAGTAGTTAAGATGGCAGCGAAAGGAAAAGATACAGGGGATCTTGAAGCAAGACAAGAAGAGCTGGATCAGTCTTTAACAGATATAAGCGATATGCGCGGTAATGAAACTACAGAATTTAGATGGGCTTCTCAATCCCAGAGTTCTAATTCTGATTCTGAGGGTGTTGCAACCACCGAAGGTATGGGGACCTCAGTTGTCACAATGTACACTAAAGGAGCTTCAATGGGACTTGTGCTTCATGAAAATCGTCATGGAGGAGATATTGCCCGTGGAACTCTAACCAAGAAAACATATGGTGTGCAAGATGAAGTGAGTGCCTATAAAGCACAATATTCTTGGGATGGAAAGTTGGATTATCAAGCTGCTGATTATTATACTAAGAATCCATCTATGGGAAATGGTATTAATCCAACAAATTCTGTACCTGTGACTAGCATAACAGATATAAATTCGGTAACTCCAGCTGTTATAAACAACATGGGCGTCAAGAAGCAAGTGAAAGTTGGAACTACAACTAACCATATTTGGATAAATCTTTACTCACCACAGGATAAGAAATGGAATTCTAATTAATTTTATTCATGAAAAGTATATTTTATATAGTACTGATATTGGTGATTTTCGGATCATGCTCTCCTGTGATTGTTTTACAAGACAGAACATTTGTTTCAGGTGATTCAATAAAAATTTTTACGTTACAATTTGTGGATGATAGTACTTGTGTATATGAACAAAATTACCGTTGTGATATAGATGAAAAATTTAGAGATACAAGAATTTTTTGTGACTATCAAGTAAATAAAAATCGTATTATTTTAAAAAACAAAACTACTGACATGGATAGTCTTAGTTCAGAATGTTTTAAGTTACCTGAGTCAGAGATAAAAAAATGTAATAATTTTAATGAGGACAAAGTTAAGGATTCTGGTTTTACAATTGGCCCTTCAGAACCTAATGTTCTTGCATGGTATGGCTACATTGATAATATTACAATTGATACTTTGTTTTATAAAAAAAGACAAATCCATTATGCAAAACGAGTTGAGTGTTTTGATTCTTCTTTTATAGGCAGATCGTTTATTGATATTACGAATGAACGAAAAAGATTAAGAGTAATGGAGGAGTTAACACAATCCCAAATTCAATTTATAGATAAACCACACCCTCGAACGGTTTGGACGAAGTAGCTTCACTCGTCCTCGTTTGCTGCAAGAACTGTAATAAAAAAGAGCATTTGTAATGCGAAATAAAAAGGAGATAAAATAGAGCCCGGCAAGACCGGGCTTTATTATTATAAAGTAAGCTGTTGTTTAATCTGGTTCTTAAAAAGGAAAGCGTCCAGGAACTCTTTAACCAGGCGTTTTTTATCTTCCGGTAAGTTCTCCACCTTTCTGAATTGATTTAGAAGCTCAGTATCACTGATACTGCTTTCTGCTGTGCTAATTCCGTTGCAAAATCAAAAAAACCTTTCCCAATATTGGGAAATTGTTTTATGGAATTGGGATGTAAATTTCAATAGTTTGCCATAATAAAAGTTCAAATAAATTGGAGGCTTCATT
>Ga0315549_1001235_pt1 | contig 27054 bp, 27 predicted proteins | sample SalMarSW160200MG_FD_203101 | JGI IMG/M metagenome (GOLD analysis project Ga0315549, IMG submission 203101) | Salt marsh sediment microbial communities from the Plum Island Ecosystem LTER, Massachusetts, United States - Salt Marsh Sediment SW1601-200 ... | reverse complement strand
TGGTGAACTTCAAATCGATGCACCGAGAAGGATTTGATTCAACAGCATTCGTTGGCTGAAAATCAAAAAAATGGATGCAGTTAGAATAGAATAGCAAAAAAATTCTAATTATGCAAAAGGTCTAATGTAAGACAGAAATCAAGAGACACACAATCACGATTTGTAATACACATATTTAATCCCGATCTTTTTGTGAGAGATTCTTCCTTTCTTTTCCACTTAACTTTGCCATTTGACCTTTTTCACACCAACAAAACTACCATAACATAATTTGCCATTTGCGGTTTTCTTGCCATTTTACCACCGAAATTATATTCTATTCATATATTAATATTAAAAAAGTATATGAACTTTTGTCTTTTAGTATATTTATCAAAACATGTTTATTGAATAAATAAAAAAGGAAAGAAATATGTTTATTTCTCCTCTGGCAGTTCTCCGTACATGTGCTTCCACTTTCTGTCGACCCACCCTTGCAATTCCTTCAGCATATCATCCGTGAAATGTCTGAAGCGCCCCTGTCCTTTCATGTAATCTGCCACGGGTATTTTCTTCGGCGGCTTGTACACATTTGTTATATCCCCGTATTCTGCCTCGTAGAGAGTCCACATTCCGCTTTCTACAGCCTTCTTGCCCATTTCTATTGTTTTTGAAGGGTCGTGCCTCCAGCCCGTAGGACATGGCGACAGTACGTGGAGATATCTGAATCCTTCGATATCCTTTGCTTTCTCCACTTTATTCAGAAAATCTTTCGGGTACGAGATGCTCATCGTTGCCATGTACGGTATCTCATGCGCCCTCATTATCTCTGCCATATTCTTCTTGTGGTGCATTTTTCCTGAAATTTTTTTACCAGCCGGCGTGGTCGTTGTGGCAACACCGAACGGAGTTGAACCGCTTCGCTGAATTCCCGTATTCATGTATGCCTCGTTATCATAGCAAACGTAGATGACATCCTCATTTCTCTCGGCAGCGCCGGACAATGCCTGTATTCCTATATCGTATGTCCCTCCATCTCCTGCAATGCCAACGACGGTTGCCTTCTTACCCTTCTTCTGCAGCGCCCGCTTAACACCGGAAATACATGCGCCCGTATTCTCAAATGCCTCATGCAGATAAGGAACCTTCCACGCTATGTACGGATATGTCCCGCCGAACACGAGCAGACAGTTGGCAGGGGCATAAACGATGGTATCTTTCCCCAGTATTTTCATCATGTTACGGACAATAATGGGAGCTGCACATCCCGGACATGCAGTATGCCCCTGAGTGAATAAACTTTCCTCCGGCAGATCCTTTATATTCATTCTTCCACCCCCCTCGTACCAATCCACACGACTTCCTTTTCAACCTTTCCCTCCCTCGCCGCCTTCAGTATCTTCTCAAACATTTTTCTCACATCCGATTTCATAACATCTCTGCCGCCCAGCCCAGCAAGGAAATTCACCACAGGGATATCATGGCCGTACAATGCGCTCTTCGTTTCTATGAAGGTGGGCCCGCCTGAACCAAACGATATCGAACGGTCATACACACCCATCGCACCGACACGACCCGCAATTTCTCTCAGTTCCTCTATCGGAAACGGACGGAAGAATCTCAATTTCACAAGTCCGACTTTCTTGCCTTCGTTTCTCATCTCATCCACCACTTCCCTTGCCGTTCCAGTTACTGTACCCAGAGTTATCAACACTACCTCTGCATCATCGCACCGGTATTCCTCGATAAGCCCGTGATAATCTCTTCCGAAAGTGGAGGCGAACTCATTGTTTACTTGTTTTATCACACGCTTTGCATTCTGCATTGCCTGCTCATTCTGGTATCTCACCTCCTGAATATATTCCGGGGGAGCGAACGAACCGATTGTCATCGGCTTTTCGGTATCAAGTATGATCTCTGGCTCATACGGCGGGAGGAATGCCATAACCTCATCACTTGACGGGGCATCCACGGGCTCCACTGTATGGGAAAGAATGAATGCATCGAGCGAGGGCATTATCGGCAGCAGTATATCCTTATGTTCCGCTATCTTATAAGATTGAATTGTCATGTCGAGCACTTCCTGATTGTTCTCGCAGTACATCTGCATCCAGCCGGTATCACGCTCGGGCATGGTATCGTTGTACTCGCACCATATTGCTATCGGGGCAGCAAGCGTCCTGTTCACAACGGGCATCACTATGGGCATGCGCAGCGCGGCTGCAACAAACAGCATCTCATGCATGAGTGCAAGCCCTTGGGACGAGGTCGCAGTGAATGTCCTGGCGCCGGCTGCCGCTGCCGCTATGGTTGCCGACATGGCAGAATGCTCCGATTCCACTTTTATAAATTCTGCATCTGTTATCCCATCATTTACAAATGTTGAGAAATCCTCGACAATGTATGTTTGAGGGGTAATAGGATATGCGGCAACAACATCCACATCGCAGAGCATTGCACCATACGCAGTGATATAATCGCCGGTTACAACCATCTTTTTTCTTTCTAATTTTTGCAACATTTTTTCACTTCCTCTCTCTCTCCATTTTTATAGCATGGGTCGGGCATTCGTTTTCACATATTCCGCATCCCTTGCAGTAATCATAATCCACGACGGCTTTATTATCGACCATGGAAATGCATCCCTCGGGGCAGTAAAACCAGCATATCTTGCACCCTATGCACTTTTCCTCATCCATGATTGGCATGAAAGTCCTCCAGCCACCCGTCTTATTTTCAATGAATGAACCTATGCCGACAAGCCCTGCGTCCGTCTGCATTGTCGCAATTGACCCGCCGGGCGGGAGTTCCTGAGCTGTCGGAAGCCATTCCTTTTTGGGCACAAATGCCTTGCCACCTTTGCATGTTCCCATAGTGGTTTTTTCATACGCCTCCCTTGCCACCTTTGCATTTTTCTCCCCTGCTACCTGTCCCATCTTTGTGCCGAATTTCTCCATTATCGCCTTCTCTATGGAATCTATGGAAACGTGCCCGGTAGCCTTTGCTATCGCCCCGAGAATGGCAGTATTTGTGATTGCCCTTCCGAGAATATCGAGAGCTATCGATGTTGCATCGACGGCGGCACATTTCACCTCTCTTGAAAGCTCGATTTCCTCCGGCTTCTTCTGGGTGTTGACTATGACAATACCGTTATCCTTCAAACCTTCGAGCACGTCAACGGTCTCGAGCAGCGTTTCGTCCAGAACTACCACGTAGTCGGGCTCGTATATCTGCGTCTTTATTCTAATTTTTTCCTTATCGACACGGGTAAATGCCTTTACCGGAGCACCTCTTCTCTCTGCGCCAAAAAACGGGAATGACACAGCATAATTTCCCTCCAGAAAGGCTGCAAGGGCATAGGCCTCTGCTGCCATCCGCCCCCCCTGTCCGCCTCTTCCGTGAAAACGTATTTCGTACATGATTATCCAAGCGGTAATGCATGAATTCAATATTAATGTTATGGATGCCGGGGCTTCATCCCGAAATAGATAATTAGGGATGAAATATATTTTCTTAGCAGGATGGGATGTGCTAAGAAAAGAATAAATCCAAAGATTGTGAACCATGTAAACAAAAACTTCGTTACACTATTCACTAAGACAGTAATAAAGACAGTAAACAAACTGCCACCACCATGGAAATCCAACAAGCTGGGAAGGGGAGGATATGATACCAGATTTTGCAAGATAGTGATTTTTCTCGAAAAATCTATATTGTGGAGGGTATTTAACTGGCATGAAAGTTGTTCTCTCTCTCGGTGGTTCAATCATATCTGTGGAAGAGCCGGAATTGATAAAAGAACTCGGAGATTTGCTTAAAAGATGCTCCCGTAATGTCGACTTGTATATTGTAACAGGCGGAGGAAAAACATCCCGGGCATACATCGGGACGGCACGCTCCCTCGGGGCGGGCGAGGAGTTTCTGGATGCAATCGGGATAGCGGCAACCCGTTTGAATGCCATGCTGATTAAAACATTGCTTGACAGCCATGACGGCACCGTACCGAAAACAGTTGAGGAAGCAGCCGGCAAGCATCCTCCCGTTGTGATGGGTGGAACCATCCCGGGGCATTCAACTGATGCAGTCGGTGCAATGCTTGCCAGGGAAATAGAGGCAGACCGTTTTGTTATTGCAACTGACGTGGACGGAATTTATGATAAAGACCCCAAGAAGGATTCGTCGGCGAAAAAATATGATTCCATTCCAATAAGTGTTTTGAGGGAAATATCCCCTGCCACATGGGGCAAAGCGGGAAAAAGTTCTGTCATAGACGGCATCGCATGCAAAATCATAGACGAGGGAAAAATCTGCACCTCGGTGGTGAACGGAAATGACATTGAATCGTTAGAAAATGCTATATATGGAAGAGAGTTTAAAGGGACATTAATAGAGGTATAAAATGGAGAGAATACCACAGCATTCACACTGCCAGATATGTAGCAAAGCGATTCCATACGGGGAAATCGTCTGTTCCGATGAATGCAGGGAGAAGTACGATGAAATAGTAAAGAAAAGGAAGAGGTATCTTTACTTGATGTACGGGGCGCTTGCACTGCTACTTTTAATGTTTGTGCTCATGTATCTCTAGATTTAAGGTCAATCTCTTGGAATAACGGCAATTTCAACTATTCCATCATTCAATCTCTTTTTGAATTTCACGTCCAGAAATTTTTCAAGTAACCATATCTCCGTTTCTGCATGTCCGCTCAATACCCTGCATGTAAAGTATGATGGTGCATGGGCCATTGCCATGTACGGAAAGAGTTGGTCTACCGCCTTTTCATCCAAATCCGCACCTGCTTCGATTTCTTTTATCAGATGTTGTGCAGATTCCTTTCCCACCTGCTCTGCCGGCTTGCCCTTTTCACCGAGGCGATCCGTCCCGGTGACTGACCTCCCGCCGGCTGTCCATAATGTGATTCCGACGCCCGGCGATAAAGAATCATTTTCTTTTACTTTTATATCCGCTATCATTCCCTTTTTGCTGAATTCTTTTTCTGCAGCATTCCCAATGCGTTCCGCTATTTTCATGGGCAGACTGGAAATGTTCACCGTGCCTTTCACCCTAACTTCTTTTTCTGCATTTTCATTGAAGTACATCGGATGTAACTCCCTGCATGGTTTTATTGTCACCTCCGCCTTCCCGCCCCCCTTCGGGTAATAACCCCTCCGATACAGCTTTGCCCTGATGTCTACGCCCACCTTCTGCAGCAGCGGCAGAAAGACATGCCGAAAATAATCCCATGGGGGTGCCCACTTCACGTCCGTGCCCCCGGTCAGAAGTATCTTTGTTTCCCTTTCTGCGAAGAGAGAGGGTAAAAGACATGCCTGGAACACAAGGGTTATGCTGCCGGCCGTACCGATATCGAAGGCATGCTCCCCACCTGATATTTTTCCGGGATAAAATTCTATTGACAGAGAACCTTCCTTCAATCCTTCTGCTCTCCCCCTGCAAATTTTCTCCACTGCCTTGATGGCAGTCACGTGCTGCCTTCTCAGCCCGGGATTGGGTCTGCCTGCCCTTATGTTAGTCACCCTTACCGCCTTTCCCAAGAGAGCAGAGAGTGCAACGGACATACGCAGTATCTGCCCTCCCCCTTCACCATAGGAACCGTCTATTTCAATCATGCTGCTCGAGGTAATTCAAAAGAATCGTGAGTGCAGCCCTGCATGCCTGTTCCTTATTTTCCCGTCTGTTTCCATGAAAGATATGCTTTTTCACTTCCGTAGCTTCACTGGTCGAGATGGAAATGTAAACCAGTCCCACGGGCTTTTTCTCAGTACCGCCTCCAGGCCCCGCTATTCCTGTTGTGGCAATGCCGATATCGACACCTGTCACACGTCGTACTCCATCTGCCATCTCCCTTGCCGTCTGCTCCGAGACAGCCCCGTATTCCGCCAATATTCTTTCGTCCACGCCCAAAAATTTAATCTTCATGTCATTGCTGTATGATACGATTCCCCCTTCATAATACTCGGAGTTACCGGGTATATTTGTTATGGTATCCCCTATCAGCCCCCCAGTGCACGATTCTGCGGTTGCAACCTTCAGATGCTTCTCCTCAAGCAGCAAGGAGATTTTTTCCGGTATTCCTTCCATACCGTATAATATGGTATCCGATTTAAAATCTTATGCAGCGGCCACCACCTTGACCGACAATACGCCTTTCTTCCCCTGAAGCCCCTTAACGAGTTTACTGATTTCACCCATGTCACCGCCCACAGCTATTATCTCCAGGCACTGACGCTTATCCATGTGGATATGCATGGATGCATTTATGATGTTGCCGTACGAGTGCTGAACCGATGTAAGGGCTGCATTTATTCCCCTCACGTCATGGTTGTATGTCAGCAGTATAACCCCCGCAGCCCTTCCCCTTTTCTCTATCCACCTGTTTGCCGTTATATAATCATGCATTGCGGTCATTATTGCATTGGAGCGATTTGGCTGCCCCGTTTTTTTACATACACAGTCGAACTTTTCCAGAATGTCTGCCTGTATGGATGCACTTATCCTCACCTTTCCCATAAAAGCATATCGTGCCAAGGTACATAATTTTTTACTCCAACTGCACGGTTTTGTCCATAAATTTGAGATAGGACTATCAATCGATTCCAAGGACCATTCCTGCGACTCCGCCCGGGATTTGGAAAAAGGATACTGCATAAAAAGGATTTATGGTATCATGCCCCAACATATTCTGTTAACCTTACAACCTTCTTCTGATTACAAAAAGCAACAATGCTCCGGCGATTATAATTCCGAATATGACTGCAGCGTAGTCATTTCTTTTCTCTTCGGTTGTTATCCCCGATTCGTGAATACCGAAGAGCATGGAGTCGGCACGGTCATACGCCTTCAGAAGACAATTCAAACCATCAATGTATTCACCGTTCTCGACCATCTGTTTTCCTTTTTCATATTCTTCAATTGCAGCATTATCGTTCCCGGCAGTTTTCGCCATTTCGGCTCTTGCACCGACTATGCTCAATGCCACGGAAGCAAGTTTGCCCTTCACATTGTTATCCCCTATCTTACCAATGTCTTCTTTAATGTTTCGAAGTGTTCTGCGGTAGCTGATATTCCATACACCTGCAGCAATATCCTTATCATCACTGTCGGCTGTCAGAAAAATTTTCTGCATCAAAATAGCCTGCTGCTGCATTCCCATGTCGGAAGCAGTCAACATTTTGCCTGCATTTTCCGTCAGGCATGCAAGCCCTTCCATCCTGTCGTTCTCCTTCATAAAGATGCACTCGACCTTTTTACAATCATCAGTGATGTTCCCGCGGCCGAACTTCTCAAGCAACTCCACTGCCACATCCGCCGCCTCCCCGCTTTCATATGCAGGTAATATATTCGTATCGATAATATGCACGGGGACGAAGATGGACGAACACTGGTCGGGTGCAAACCACCCCATGCTCATAGAAGCGCTACTGCGGGGAATCTTGAATACCATGGCTGCCTCGTTCTCGCCCTCGCACATTCCCCTCATCCCTCCAATATCACCGCTCCTCAACCTGGAAAGATTCATCATATCCCCGGGCGTTATGGAACCGTATTCTGCCTGTGCCCTTTTCATCATCTCGTTTTCCCATGCAAAGTACTCGTAGCAAATATGCAATTTTACTTTTCTATCCGTACAATCGAGCACATCAACCCTGAAAAAACCAACCGTTTTGCCTTCCCCTTTTTTTATCTCCGCCCTCCCGCCAAACGGGGCCTGCTTTACCACCACACCGTCGCTGCCCACATCCAGAACTTTTATTCCCATCATTGAACCGAGGCGTATCGTCCTTCCTTTCCGTACCTCCCCCTCAAACGTTTTATCAAAGGAGGAGGCAACAAATGCTCTCCTCAAAAAATATCTTCCCCACAACTCATTGGGGTAGTTCGACATGACAGCAATGCCGCTCACTGATGTCACGGCATAATTTATCGCATTGGCCTCCATCACATATGCCTTCTGCGGCCCCACGACAAACAGATTCTCCGCAACACCCGGGGCATGCATGGCAACCACCTCAATGAGAAGATCAATGGCTTCCTCCTCGCTGCTTGCATTCTGGCACGCATATCGCATCCAGTCGAAGTCATCCCATGCATTTCTCGTCGGATTTATTTTATATGAAGGAACGTCGGCGTCTGCATATACTATGCCCGCATCGCTGAGTGCCATCCCCATTTTCACTATGTTCGGCGGGACATCACCCTTCGTTGCAACTCCTATGAACTTGTGTTGTGTGATGAAGTGCATATCACTGCCAGTCCAAGGAGTATGATAATCATATGCATAACTTCTGTTAACCATACAGAGCACCTGGGGCCCCGGTCGGGAGGGGTCACGCACCTTGAGCAGCAGATTGTAATCGCCTGCCGTGGCATCCCCCGTCGCAATGATATCCTTGCATGCCATGACCCCCGGGGCGAGCAAGAGCGAAACGGAAAGAAGTACCGTCACGGGCAGGTATTTCATATATGTTAATAGGATTCACCATAAAAAAGTTAATGGATTTGTCCGATGAGAAACTTTTTAGTTCATTATGACGATTACGAAACGTGACCCTTGTACTGATAAGATACGGGGAGATAGGACTGAAGAGCAGATACGTGAGAAAAAAATTTGAGGAACTGCTGATTGCCGATATTAAAAAAGCCCTTTCCTACTACGGGGTAGAGCACAGGATAAGAAGAACATGGGGCAGGATTTTCGTTGAAGTCGATGACTTTGAAAGGACAATCAAACCGCTTGAAAACGTTTTCGGGATAAAATCGTTTTCTCCGGTAGTGGAGGTAAAAGCCGACCTGGAAGGGATATCGAGGGCTGCCGCAGAGTATGCTGAGGTGGGACGGAACGAAACATTTGCCGTCCGTGCAAGAAGGACAGGCAACCATGATTTCACAAGCCAGGATATTGCGATAAAGGCAGGCAAAGCCGTTGAAGATGCGACACATGCCACCGTGAACCTGGTCAAGCCCGACAGAGAGATATTCATAGAAGTGAGAGATGAAATGGGATTTATATTTTCCAGAAAAATCGAAGGGACGGGAGGACTGCCCTATGGAAGTCAGGGCAAGGTGACGGGCATTGTAGAGGATGAGAAAGACCTGCTTGCATCTTGGTTGATGATGAGGAGGGGCTGTGCCGTCGAATTTGTGTGCAACGAGAGTATGGCGAACAAAATAGAGGAAAAATGCATGTGGCGGAATGTGACAATCCATATCTTTGAAGGGGATAAATGCATATTTGCAGAGAATCTCGGCATACAAATAAAGGCAATGGTAACAGGTGACGAATTCTTCGAAAAAAGGAAAATGCCCGTCTTCTGTCCTTTGCCAGGGTTCTACGAGGTGATAAAATAAAGGTCATTGTCTTTGGCTCGGGGGCGCTTGGCTCGTTCGTCGGGGGAATGCTTTCCGGAAGACATGACGTCCTGCTTATAGGACGAAAAAGCCATGTTGATGAAATAAAGAAAAACGGGCTGGAAATATCCGGAAAGACAAATTTTGTTGCCCATCCGGATGCAGCCGCCGCCATGGGAAGAGAAGATGAAGCAGATTTGGTCATATTGACCGTGAAGGCATACGACACGGAGAAGGCGGTGAGGGAAATTGTAGATAAATGCCCCGCCCCGATACTCAGCCTGCAGAACGGACTTAAAAATGAGGATACAATCTCAAAAATCGCGGGAGGGAAAAGGGCGGTGGGGGGCATCATAACTCATGGAGTGAGATATTTATCACCCGGAAAGATAATCCATACCGGCACCGGAGAAACAATAATAGGGGAGATGGACGGCTCATTGAGCGAAAGGATAAAGAAATTTGCGAATGCACTGACAGAATGCGGAATAGAAACGAAGGTAAGCGGAAATATACGAACGGAGATATGGCGTAAAGCAATTGTGAATGCAGCAATCAATCCCCTCACGGCTATACTGGGATGCAAAAACGGCTATCTGCTTGAAGATGAGCATGCAAAAAAATTGATGAAGGAAATATGCATGGAAGGCATGGCGGTTTCAAAAAGCATTGGCATTGATATAAGCGGCGATATTGTAGAAAAGGCAAGGGAGGTTGCACGTCTTACGGCAGACAACCACTCCTCGATGCTTCAGTCAATCAACAGAAACAAAAGAACGGAAATAGACTACATAAACGGTGAGATTGTGAGAACTGGAAGGAGGAATGGCATTGAAACGCCGATAAACTCTGCCCTGGTCGAAATTGTAAAGGCAATGGAAAAGTAGCCGCTGTTACCCCGCGGGGCACCGGTTTTTTAAAAGCAGCAGCTAAACCGATATCACGGCAGATTTACGGTATCCGGGTTGGCCTTTAGGTCATTCTTGCGTCCCCAAGGGACCCAAAGGTACCGATAAATGTAGCTCCGTGCTTGCACCCCCAATCACGAATCATGGGGGCCTTCTCACAGAGCATATGGAAAATGGAAAGATGTTTAAATATTCATCGGGTGGAGGCAGCGGGGAGAAGAGGGTAAGGAGGGAGGGAGACGGGAAGAAGGGAAACAACATGCTCTACTGCCCGACTTTAACTCTACAAATTCATAAATTTACTGGAAAATTCAAAAATGTAGAGTTAAAAGGAAGTCATGGATTGGTTTTCTCAACAATGGCAATTTCTTCAGGTGTCAGTTCATACAATTCATAAACCAGATTGTCTATCTGCCCATCTGTTGCATCTATCTGCCGCTGGAGCATTGTTTTCTCGTTTCCAGTTCTTGCCCTTGCAAGACGTTCATGAAGTTCGAGCATTCGTTCAACCAACTTAACCATTTTATCATGTTTTGCCTTATCCTCAAGATTTGAAAAATCGATGGCGCGGATTGGAAACTGGCTGGCGTACATTGGTTTACATTCATAATAACCCCCCTGTTTTGTAGAGGATATTTTTGAAAGAAAATATGTAAGGAGTTTCGAGTTTAATATTCCAAGAAGATACACATTTTCAGATGAAATGATATTTGTTTTATCATTAGAATAGTATCCTTTTCTATCTAAATAAAATGAATTGTGTTTAACAATAGATGAAAAAGATATCTTCGGCTTCTCAAACTCTTCATAGTAATCGATTGTGTCTTGAATTTCATACCATTTATAAGAGCCGGGTTTGCGACCTTTCCATTCTTTTTCTTTCCAGTTTTTAGGTTTTGGCATAAGCCTTTCCTTATACTGACTTAGGTAATCCTTGATTGCCGGATATCGGTCTATATCTATACCCCTTCTGGTAAAAATCAGGTATCTGCCTTTAAAATCGATTGAATACCTCTTGATATCCTTCCCTACAAGAAACGGCTTGATAACTTCTGTACTCTTCGGGTCTTCTTTGATAAGTCTATCCTTTGTCTCCTCATCTATGACAAAAGCTTCATTCAATCCAGTTAGAACTCCTCTGTAAATCTTTCTGTCCACATACTCACCAAGTAGTTTCCCCGCCCTTTTCAGTTTTTCCAGCAATTTGAACTCTTCCTCACTGGCAAGTGCCCAGCCAGAATCATCCAGCGACGAGATGCCCACCTTGAACCGGGTTTTCTTGACTATCTCCTTCAATTTAGAAGATTCTAGTGTCTTAAAATTCACAGCCCAGAATTTCTTGGATGGTTTTCCAGCCTTTACTATCATTATGCAGGGGTATGTTGTGGCCTTCTTGAAAACTGGCAAATCTCCAAAGTCCAATATCTCGACTATGTTCATATTCTTCAGCCACTTTCTCAGTGGCCCACCGTAATTCGCCCTCATCCATTTGTTGGCCACAATCACACCGTAAAGGCCGTTTTCGTTCAGCAGTTTGACACCTTTCTCAATAAAGTAAGCATAAAGGTCTGCAACTCCATGATAAACAGTATAATGTTTTTGGAAATATGATTTTAGTTCGCCAAGTGTTTCTTGTCTAACATATGGTGGATTTCCAATCACAACATCAAATCCCCCGTTGTCCATGACATCTTTGAATTCCTTGTTCCAGTCAAAGGCATTGATGTGGTGCATTTCTTCTTCGTCAGAAAGAGTTGTTTGCATCCCACCGCTGTAAAAATCAGGGCCGATTAACGAGTTACCACACTTAATGTTGCTTCCCAAATCGGGCAGTGCCCTTTCCCTCCATAACTTCTGTTGTTTCTCAAAAACATCGCTGCTCTCTCCCTCAAGAACCTTCAGCAACAAACTGAGTTTTGTAACCTCTACCGCCTGACTGTCTATGTCCACACCATAAATGTTGTTCAGGAGAATACGCTTCTTTTCCTTAATGGTCAGATACCATCCTTCATTTTTCCCCTGATAAATCTGGTCTTTATATGGCTTGGGATTTTTTCTATTCGTGTACCATTTCAGATGGTAGTCTAGGAGGTATGAATATGCACCCAATAGAAATGAACCTGAACCACAGGCAGGGTCGAGAATATGGAATTCTGATATTTGCTTAGGTGTTTTTCCCTCAATGACTTTTCCAACCGTATTTTCTACGATGTAGTCAACAATATATTTTGGTGTATAGTAAACACCTCCTGCCTTCTTTACCTCTAGCTTTTCTTCCACTTTTGCACGATGCCCAGGCGTTAAGCGTATCACTTTCCCCAAAAACTGCTCGTAGACGTTGCCCAATATCTCCGGGCTCAACACCGAAAATTCGTAGGGGCTTTCGGGATAGTAAATGCTCTTTATTATCTCCCTGAGAACTTTGTCGTCAATAGTTAAATTCATTGTTAGTTCATCGGGCATATCGGTTTTTCCCCGTTCCTTTTTAAAATGGAAAAGACCTGAATTGTATTTTTCATCGGCCTGCTCATAAAGTTTACACAAATTGGAATAAATATTATCTTTTTCCAGTAGTGAACGAAGATTGCCATAGTGTTCTATGCCCCTGTCCTCGCACATCCTGAGAAATATTATTCTATCTATCGTTCTCTGGACAGCATAATTCAATTCCCGAACAGTAAGGTTTGAATTTCTAATGGCAATATTGCGGGCTAATTTTTCCCTCCATCCTTCTATTTCCTTCAGAAATACATTATCAACTTCCTGTGTGCCACGCTTTTTCTTTGAAGACTCTATGAATTTATCAAACGAACCCTGCAATACAGCTTTCTTGGAGAAAATGCTGGCAATCTCATCCCATCTTTCAATGTAATACTTGTAAGTAAGATACATTATTCTCTCAGTAGCGGCTGTATCGGTTTCCTTGGGTCGCTGTCTTGATTCGTACACTGTAAATTCTTCAAAATCCGTCAATATTGATAATGGCAGTTTAGCACTCCATGCATACCTCCTTAGTTGATAAGCAGGATGTACACCTCTTTTGATATCAACCGAAGGCTTCTTCGCCTCAACAAAAAACATCCGTCTTCCAGATAAAGTGAAACAATAATCTGGTGCTTTTGTCCCTCCTGCTACTTTTATGGAATCTTCATGAATTACATCCCTGTATGTTGGTGCTGCCCCGCTTTTGTTATAAACATCCCATCCAAGGGCTTCAAAAAAGGGATTTAGAAATTCCTCCCTTAGTTGTGCTTCATTATATCTCTGGCTTTTATATGCAGGCAGATTTCTTTCGAATCTCTCTACCAGTTCTTTAATCTCCTCTGGCACCATACAAATACCCTCTCTTTACACTAGAATCAATTAACTAATAATAATCTTTCTCTTTTAAATTACCCCGTCAAAAGTTTTTGAAAAATTGTAGGAGTAAACTAAAACTTCTCTACAACCACTCTTCATCGCTCACTTTGTAAGATATGATTTCTTTTGGAGTGAACCACAGTGCTATCTCGTGTTCTGCCGTCTCTTTCGAATCGCTTGCATGAACAATGTTTTTTCTCGTTTCCTGGGCATAGTCGCCACGTATTGTACCTGGCATTGCTTTATTCGGATTAGTATCGCCCACCATAGTTCTCACCCTCCCGATGACATTGTTCCCCTCAAGAACCATTGCCAGAACCGGACCGGAAGTAATGTGTTCCATAAGCCCCTCGTAAAAAGGTTTTCCTTTGTGAACTGCATAATGTTTCTCTGCCAGTTCCTCCGGGACCGACATGAATTTCGCTGCAATAATTTTTATTTCTTCGTTCTCAAACCTTCTGATAACTTCCCCCACCAGCCTCCGTTGTACCCCGTCGGGCTTTATCATCACGAAAGTTCTTTCTGCCATTTTACCTGCTGAAACGCTTCGTCCAGCGCACCTTTCTGGGCTCCCTTTTGAGTTTCAAAAAATTTTTCCTGCACTTGCTGGAACAGAAATAATGAACCGTACCGTCCTTTTTCGCATACATCGAACCCGTACCGGGCTCTATTTCCTCGCCACAGAAAGTGCATATTCTTTTTACTACCATATTATTTCACTGATAATTTTCTGGCTTCCCTCTCAGCCTCTCTCAGCATGAGAATATCCCCCAGTCTGACAGGTCCCATAACATTTCTCGTTAGAACTCTGTTTTTCTCGCTCCCATCAAGCACTTTGACTCTGACCTGCGTTACCTCCCCGCACATACCTGACGTTCCTATGACTTCCACTACCTCTGCGGGGATACTTTCTTCAGCCATGCTTATCCCTTAATTTCCTGCAGTTTTTTAGCTATTTCGTCCACAATGCCCTTTCCCTCGCCTTCATCCACTATGGCAACAGCCGCAGTCGGGACTTTCAGTCCGGCGGCCCTGCCCAGTTCGTCCTTTGAGGGAACGTAGGCATATGGCACTTCTTTTTCCTGACATAAAAGAGGTATATGAGCAAGTATCTCCTCGGGACTTACATCGGTGGCCATTACAACAAGTTTCGCCTGCTTCCTCTCCGCCTGCTTGGTCACTTCGTTTGTGCCCTTGCTCACCTTTCCAGCGTCCCTCGCCTTTTCTACTGCCCCATACACTTTGCTTACCAGTTCCTCTGGCATCTCAAATTTTACATACATTGGCATTTCATCGCCTCCTTCTGGTTTTACCATCATTATTCATAGGCGAAATCGGAATATCAAGGCCATATATAAGGATGGTGGTCAGAACCGCCACTGTTACAGATAAACTTATAAATATTATCCTGTTTGAGACATGAGGCAAAAAATGATAGGGAAGAAAACGATGTTGTGTCTGCTGGTGGCATCAATATTTTTAATGCCCATATCGGCAGTGAAAGATAAAACTGTAAATATGGAAGAAGTGACAACCACCGAGGAAATCGATGTTCCTGTTACCATACCAAGTACCAGGTGCATTGGAGGAGATGATGAGCCGGAGATAACCGACGATGAAGGCGATACGCGGTTCGGTTACGTGGATGTGCTATGGGCATCGTTCTATGAAGAACCTGATGAACCAGAGTATCTCTATGGTGCAATGAAGATTGCAGACTTGGAAGACAAAATAGGAACGATATATGCCATACACTGGCACTATGACGATATTCACTACGATGTCGGATTCCGGAACGGCGTGCTCATCCCATATATAGATTTCGACCATTGGCATTGTCACTATTATGAAAGACGAACACCTGTAGAAACGTGGAACGATACTTATAATACCGGCTACTTCGATCTGGAAGCAGGAGTTATCACATGGAAAATACATAAAAACTGTATAGGCAATCCCCAGCCCGGCGATGTGATTAACCAATCATACGTTTTCACCGCACAGAGAATCTCCAAACTGGGACTGATACCTTTCGGAAATCTTTTCTTTACGTCCTTCAGCGACGGAACGAGTTCTTCAGACAGCAAGGATTACATCATACAATACTGAAGATTGCATTCTCCATCATAAAAATCCCCTCTTTCTCCTTCCCTTTTTATGAAAAGAATTGAAAACATCTTCCGACAAAATAAAATATGGGCAGTGCCATTTAGCAGGGATGCCTGTAATAACTTTCGACTATGACGATTTGATATCCCTCATGGGCAAGAAAATCGAGAAAGATGAACTCCTGCAGAAGATACCCATGATAGGAGCGGAGATAGACAAGGTCGAGGATGGAAGCATCTCCGTAGAATTTTTTCCTGACCGCCCTGATTTGCTTAGCGTTGAAGGTCTGGCAAGGGCCATGCGTTCGTTCCTTGGCATAGAGAAAGGTCTCAAGAGGTACACCATCAGGGAGTCGTCGATACACATGAAGGTGGACAGTAGCGTGAAGAAAGTCAGGCCCTTCATTTCCGCAGCGGCGGTGAGGGACGTCAAAATGAGCGAGAATCTCATTATATCCATGATGGAACTCCAGGAAAAACTGCATTTCTCGGTTGGAAAGGACAGAAAAAAGGTGGCAATAGGTCTACACAATCTCGATGCTGTAACGCCGCCGTTCACCTACAAGGCTGTTAAACCGGGAGATATATCTTTCGTACCTCTCGGTGAGTCAATTGAGATGAACCTCGACGAAATATTGCAGAAACACGACAAGGGCATAAAATATGCTCATATTCTGGAAAACTGCAACAAATATCCGATAATACTGGATAAAAACAAAAACGTGTTATCATTTCCACCAATAATAAACGGGGAGTTAACGGCGGTTGATCTCTTCACAGAAAATCTATTTGTTGATGTCACGGGCACCGACATAAATGCAGTCAACAACTCCTTGAATATCGTCACTGCGGCGCTGGCCGAGCGTGGAGGCAATGTTGAGATGGTGAGAATCACGGATTATGAAGGTAAAACAAAGGGCACACCCGATTTCACCCCCCCGGAGGAAAAGGTAGATGCGACTTATGCGTCAAAAGTGCTCGGGTTTGATGTCAGAAACCATGCAATAGACGCCCTTCGTAGTATGGGACTAGATGCCTGCCTTGAGGGCGATGAAATAAAGGTAGAAATACCCCCGTGGAGGGTTGACATTCTCCATCCTATAGATATAGTGGAGGATATCGCCATCGGGTACGGCTATGATAATTTTCCTTCTCAACTGCCCAGAAGCATGACCTTTGGGGCATCACTTTCAATGGAAAAAATCCACGAGACGCTGATAGGTCTGAAATTCAACGAAGTCGTGACCATCTCGCTGTCAAACGAGGACTGTCAGTTTGAAAAAATGAATATAGAGCCAAGAGAAGTGGTAAGCATAGAAAATCCGATATCCGGCAAGCATTCATGCATGCGGGTCTCTCTTATCCCGTCCCTTATGGAGATTTTATCGAAGAACCGGCACAACGATCTGCCGCAGATGATATACGAAGTCGGGGATGTGGTTGAGATGGTGAATGGCATGCCCGTCAACAGAACTATGGTAGCAGGGGTTAAAATAGATGCCAAGACGGGCTTTACCGAATGCAAATCCACCGTCGAGGCTTTACTGAGAAACATGGGGATGAAGGCAGATGTGGAGGAAAAAAAGAGCGGGGCATTCATAGACGGAAGGTGCGCATCGATTATCGGAGGTGGTGGAACAGGTGAGATGGGTTATTTCGGAGAAATCCACCCTGCTGTTATATCCAACTTCGAGCTTGAATATCCCGTCATAGCGTTCGAGTTAAAAGCCGAGAAACTACTTTCTTCTTCTGAATAGGATTAGGGCAACTGCCACGGCTGCCACGAAAGCAATTGATTCAAAGCCCGGTGTTTGTTTCAGGGATCTGGGCTGGGGCAGATTCTCCACCACCGGTGAACTCACGGTTCCGATGCTGCTGTCATCTGTTGTATTGAATGTATAAGTCCCGCCAATAACATTATTTGTATATGCTTTCTCCACCCCGAGGAAATAATAGATAACCTCTACGTATACGTTTATACTAACCGAGCTGCTCCCATTCCATCCCTCGTATTCCGGCGAAGTCATATACACCCCATAATTTTTATCGTTTATTGTTATTGGAGGCTCTTCCAAATAAGTTGCATTTACATCCATCCCACCGACCATGCAGTAAACCCTGAAATTCTCATCGCTTATTTTCTCCATGACCTTTATCTCGATTTTATCAGATGCATCAATGCTTCTAGAAGGAATATTAACCATCACTACATCCTGGACGAAAGAAAAATTCCCGCTGAATGTGCTTTTCCTGCCTCCCTTGTCCCGTGCGGTTATAACATAATCGGAGGTACCCGTTTCATTGCCTGTATATTCGTACGCATATATATCGCCGTCCTTCTGCATATTATATATATTCCAGGTGGAGCCGTCAGATATATTTATCACGGCATCCTTGACTTCAACATTGTCAGTTATCTTGGCAGCAATAAGAACGCTTCCGCCCGTCTGCTGTATTGCGGGAAGAACAACATCATCTATTCCGGGGGGCGAGGCATCGTAAAACGGAGGATTTACTGAGAGTATGAAAATTGCAAGCCATGTGAAGAAGTAGAATGATATGGAACCGAGCCACTCCTTTTTGCCGAATTTTGATATGTCCACCTCCAATATCTGGAGAATCTTTGCCAGAAATCCTATCGAGCAGACCGCAAGCAGGAATGCCAATCCCCACCCCATATCAGGTGAGATATTTACCCATGCAAAGTGACATATTATTCCCATCACAATACCGAAGCCGAATGAAATAAAATATGTTTTAGCCTTTGATTTTTCCTTTTCTATGAATTCCTTCTCGTCAAACTTGGGCATTTCGAATTCATATTCCTCTTCCTTTTTATCTTTCTTCATTGTCTAAATGGATTGTGAAGGAGTTAAATAGTTTTTCCCCTGCTCAAAAAATGTTCGTAACCCCTGTTTTCCATTTCCTTTTCCTTTCCGCCCTCAATCAGAATGACCTTCTCTTCTTTTATAACAGTACCAATTTCCGTTACTTTGCAGCCCACGGCTTCCTTCACAGCCTTAAATTTATCAGGGGAAATGGTGAAAAGCAATTCATAGTCTCCTCCTGAATAGAGTGAAGAGTCAAACCCGTTTTCTCGGGACTTTGCCTCCACGGCAACAGGGATTTTTTCCGCCCGTATTGAAAAACCCATGCCGTTGATATCCATAAGCTGATACAGGGAGGATGCAAGCCCGTCGGATATATCCATGGATGCAGTCACGCCATGTGTGGAGGCAGCCGCCATCCCCTCTTCCACCCTCGGATGCACAATGAGAATTTTCCCTATTGCCTTGTCATCCTTGTCTTCTTCTAGAGAGTTAAGTGCAGCCCCTGTCCCCCCCAGTTCCCCTGTTACGCATATGATGTCTCCCGGGCGGGTACCCTTTCTCGGCATGAAATCCCCCTTCTTTACCCTGCCAATGGCCGTACCGCATATCGTAATTGAATCCATCTCCTTTGTATCACCGCCTATAATTTTCGTCCCGAACTTTTTTGCACAATCGTCAGCCCCTCTGGAGAGTTCTCTGATGAAATCCACATTTTCATCCCCCGGAAGACCCAGTGACAGTGTCACGCCAACCGGAAGACCCCCCTTGGCCGCTATATCGCTCAAATTTACAGCCACAATGAACCAGCCCATCTGGTACGGTGTCGAGCCATCAGGAAAATGAGTTGTCTTATTCACCATATCGGTCGTCACCAGAAAAAATTCATCTCCTGCATCAATAGTGGCACAATCATCGAGATTTATGCTGCCGTAACGTTCAGCCATGATTGTTATAGCTCTCCTCTCCCCTATATCTCTCAATTCCATGAAAATGAATGTGTCTATTGAGATATAAAGTATATTGCATCGACAACAGCCATTAAAACAAGATATACCCGATTACATATGCCTATCAGTTCCATTTACTAGCCAATTCGGATCATAAGATTCTCCAAGTATCCAACCCATTTTTTTATATGTATCTTCCCCATATATATCTTTTTTTGGCATTAAGGAATTATAATTTATTATATATACTTCATCATTTATTTTTACTTCCCCGGCGCTATGTCCTATAGAATTAATTTTTGCTGATGTTAAAGTAGAAGGATATTCCTTATGTTGAAATATACAATCATTTGCAACTGAAGATTCAACACATATTCCTCTTCTTCCATGAGTTAAGTAATAAGAAGGAGGTACCAAAGGTTTACTATTTTCTGTTCCATATTCTAGAAATAGATTTTCATCATCTAATTTTAAGTGTCCTACTTTTCCATGTGTAGGATCCTTTTCCCAATCAATATGGACTTGATCTGCATAATATTGAAATATTGGATCAGCTAAAGTTAATTCAGAATACATTCCATCAACATAATTATTAAATCCTCCATCTCTTTTTTCCCAATATCTAGGTTCATATTTTGTAGCATTGTTTAACATATTTTGAAAACTTACATTATTTGGAATTCTTTTAGTATATCCATATAATCTTAAAAAGTCATGCAATCCTCCAAAAGAATATTTAGTACTGGGATCTAATCCATTTTCTATTTCTATAGATCTTATAACATAATCTCCATCACTGTCTGAAGATCCTGGAAAAGGATAATTGGGATTAGTAATATTACTATGATACTTTAAAATTTCATCAAGATTAGATATCAAATCATGATCAGGGTCTGCATTAGCGTCAGACGAATTTAATGGATTTAATCTATTTTCTATTTCAATACCATCGTTTAATTTATCTCCATCTGTATCTGGATTATTAGGGTCTGTATAGTAAGCATTAATTTCTTCGCCATCCTTTAAACCATCCCCGTCGGTATCGGCATTATATTGTCCTGTATGATATTTCTTTTCTTCATTATTTGTCAGTCCGTCTCCGTCAATATCCACATATCCATAAACAACGTATCCCACGCCTGACAGACAAAATAGAATTACCGCAACGACCACAAGTCTATGCCACTTTTTCACTATATCTAATCGTTTTGGTAGATAAAAATTCTTTGGAATTGCCCATCCAAAAGTTTTATTACATGCATGCCCATCATTCTCCAATGGATGAGTGGAAGTCCTTCCCTCTCGAAAGTGATGAAGAGCACATAAGGAAGGTAGTCGAGAAATACTTACAGATATACGAAACGAAGGAAGGGGAAAATACATTCTACATTAATATTCCCCAAAACAATACTCTCGAAGAGAAATTCGAGCAGTTGAGGGTGGAACTGAAAAGCATGGATTTCATTCCTTTTCTGAGAAGTGAGGGTGGCGAATATGTCCTTAGTGTAATAAAGAAGCCAAAACTAAAAACACGTCCCAACTGGCTGAATATCGTGCTTTTTTTCACGACAATAGTAACAACAATGCTCTCCGGTTCCATGCTCTTTCTCGAGGAATGGAGTATGAATGGAATGCTCATGCCACAAAATTTATTCAGAGGATTGGTTTTTTTCTCATTTCCATTGATGGCAATACTTGGCATCCACGAACTGGGCCATTACTTCGTATCTAGGAAACATAATGTGGCTGCTTCCCTTCCTTTCTTTATACCGATACCTCCAAATCCAGTCCTCCCGCTCGGAACGCTGGGTGCGGTGATTTCGATGAGAGAGCCGATTCCCGACAGAAAAGCCCTCATCAATATAGGCATTGCCGGGCCCATTGCAGGCTTTCTCGTATCCATACCAGTATGCCTTATCGGTTTGTTTCTCATGCAGCAAAATCCAGTGGTAGCAACCGATGTAACGGAAGGGATGATGATTCACTTCCCTTTACTGCTGACTGCACTTAGCCAGTTTTTCACCATTCCCTCGAATGCTATTATCCATCCGACAGCATTTGCCGGGTGGGTGGGTCTGCTTGTCACAGCCATAAATTTACTGCCGGCCGGTCAGCTCGACGGGGGACATATTGCAAGAGGAGCGCTCAAAGAAAAACACAGATACGCAAGTTTTGCAGCCATTGCACTGCTGGTACTGTCCTCTTTCCTCGGGGGAGGATGGATATTCATGGCTTTCTTTATTGTCTTCTTTATAGGGGCAGGCCATCCACCGGCACTGAACGAATTCGTACCACTTGACGCAAAAACAAAGGGACTTGTGATTATTGCGATTCTTATATTTATTTCGAGCTTTACGCCGGTACCGATATCATAATTGACAGCAAAATTGAATCAAAACACATCCGAAATAGAAAGCTATATATATCGGGTGCAACAAATAGATATATACATGAGTGTTGTGACTTTGGAAGATCTAGCGGTGGCTATATCAAACCGTGTAAAAATCGATGTAGAATCCGCAATGGGGGATGCAAATTTTGTTATGGATTTATTCGGATTTGAGGACAGGATAATAGATAACGTGCTCGAACCGGAAGATCGTCAGCTGTTCTATATCCTAGAGGAAGAAGGCATGCTTATCACAGAGAGGGAAGAAACAACCATCTATGACGGCAGGACATGGAGGACACATTACTGGTTCATAAACAAGGAAACAATTTTAGGCTACAAGGAGAGAAAAGAGAAAAGGGATAAAACAATTGATGAAGGCGGAGACGTCGCAGGAGTATATGGAGATATACCGGACGAGATGTGGTTTGCCAGATGACTAAATCTTTTCTCCTTCGAGTATTCTTTTTATGATGTCTCTGAACCCTTCAAATCCTACCGGTCTTGCTATAACTCCTTTTGCACCTGCATCCTTCAACTCGTTTGACCAGTCTGTGCCAAAATAAGCGGTAAACCCATATACGTTCGCCTTTGCATCCATGGCTATTATTCTCCTAGTTGTTTCCACGCCATCTATCCCAGGCAATTTTAAGTCCATTACAACCACATCGGGTTTCCTTTTTTTATCCAGCAGTTCCCTGTACAATGTCACGCCCTCTTCCCCACTCAATGCCTGATAAATTTCAACATTGAGGGGAGAAAGGTATTCCTTTATGAGTTCCTGTATGGGCTCTTCATCCTCGACAACCAGTATAACACTCATGATATCACTTCACTAATCAAGCTATGCCTGATGCAGTTTTTCTAAATGACAACAAATATATAAATCTATTTATTAGTACGGCTGTGGACAGAATTAGACCGGGCCAATGTTTAGCAGATTATGCCACACATTAATGCAAGAAAGAACGTTACTTGCCCTATTTTCCCTTTTTGTACCACTTTCCGGTTCCGGTGCAAATACAAGTCTTTTCTCTGAAAAATGAATGAGTGGTGCATTAGGGGCGTGAATTAAACCGTTTATTCATCTATAAGTTCTTTTGCTGTTTTTAACTCAATTTCTAATCCTTCCTCAAGTTTCGCTCTTGAAACTTCTTTGTCATATGCTATGAACTGGATAGATGTATTTTTAGATGAGGAGATTAAAAGCATGATACGTTAGGTTATAAACTATAATTGAGAAAAGTATGGTATTCCCCAAAATTTAAATACATTTTTAGGTATACCTAAATTCGAGGACAGTAAATGAAAAAAATCATTCTTATGGGAAATCCAAATGTGGGCAAAAGCGTGGTGTTCTCCCGTCTTACCGGGGCAAACGTTATCGCATCTAACTATCCCGGTACAACAGTGGATTTTTACGGGGGCACAATGAGACTGGAAGGGGAGCAGGTAAAAATAATAGATGCCCCCGGAACATACTCTCTCCAGCCTTCCAACAAAGCAGAGGAGGTGTCTGTAAATTTGCTCAATGATGCAGACATGGTCATCAATGTTGTTGATGCAACAAACCTTGAAAGAAATTTGTACCTTATGTTGGAGCTGCTGGAAAAAGATAAACCCTTTATTGTTGCTCTAAACCTGTGGGACGAGACAAAACACATGGGGATAGATATCGATGTGGAAAAACTGGAAAAAATGCTTGGTGTGCCTGTTGTGCCCACCGTCGCCCTGACCGGCGAGGGCATAAAAGAGCTTGTAACAAGGCTGAAAGAAGTGAAGGCGTCCGAAGTATCTCCAATGAGCGAAGGAGAAAGGTGGGTAAAAATCGGGGAGATAATAAAAGAGGTGGAAGTTATAAAACATCGCCATCACACTCTCAGGGAAAGGCTATCGGATTTGACCATAAAACCCATCACGGGCATACCCATTGCAATCGTCATAATTGCCCTCTCATTTTTACTTGTAAGATTAATAGGAGAAAATCTGATAACGTATGCACTTGACCCCGTATTTGATGCGTATCGCCCCGTAGCCATGAACATCAGCAATTTACTCGGCAGTGGCGGCATTATCCATGATATACTTATAGGCACTCTTATTGACGGAAAAATAGATTATCTCCAGTCAATGGGAATATTTACAACAGGACTGTACGTGCCTTTTGGTGCCGTGCTTCCGTACATCATATCCTTCTATTTCACCCTATCCATACTTGAGGACTCCGGCTACCTCCCGCGGCTGGCAACACTTGTGGATAATATATTTCACAGATTGGGAATGCACGGGCACGGTATAGTTCCCGTATTCCTCGGGCTCGGATGCAACGTACCCGGGGTGCTGTCCTCAAGAGCACTGGAAACCCGTAAGCAGCGATTCATCTCAGCCACTTTGACGGCAATAGCAGTTCCATGCATGGCACAGACGGCGATGATATTCGGTATACTCGGTCACTACGGGATGAGATATATTCTTATGGTGTATGCCACTCTTTTCACGGTTTTTATTGTTGTCGGACTGATACTCAACAAATTTGTAAAGGGGGAAAGCCCAGAGATATTTCTCGAGATACCGCCTTACAGAAGGCCCAGTGCAAGGGCAATAGCGAAAAAAACATGGATGCGCATAAGATGGTTTTTACAGGATGCCATTCCGTGGCTATTTCTGGGCGTATTCATAGTAAACATTCTCTATGCAATACATTTCCTCCAATGGATAGGAGGTGTATTTTCTCCCGTAACCGAAGGATGGCTGGGACTGCCCCGGGAGTCAACGACTGCCCTGATGATAGGATTTCTGAGGAAAGACCTGGCGGTCGGCATGCTGCTTCCGCTTGGGATGAGACCACTTCAACTGGTGATAGCATCCACACTTCTCGGTGTATACTTCCCGTGCATCGCCACTTTTGCCGTAATGCTCAAGGAGCTTGGTATAAAAGATTTGATAAAAGCAATATTGATAATGATTTTTACGGCACTGACCGTCGGCGGAATAATGAGATTTGTACTGCTTGGCGTGTAGCGCCTCAAGGTTACAAAACATTTATAATGTCAATTCCATAAACAAATGGGAGTCAGGAGTAGGTGAGCGGCTGACGGCTCTTACGAGCTGAGGAAACTCCTCCCTCATTCCTGGACCAGGTGTGTAAAAGCTGGGGTGGGAGCCCCAAATGGGGAGCAGAAACGACACAGCCCATGACGAGGATGATTTCCACGGGAATGACGTTGTCTTGGGATTTGATGAAACGGCCCCATCCTGGAGCAAGTCCAAATACCGGGATCGGTTGTCCGGGACCGCTCGGAGGTGGGACGCATAGGTGAATGCCGCATAAAACAGAAGGAGGGTTACTGCCTTCACCTGACTCCCCTAAATTTAAAATAGTGATAAATTCCATCACGGTCGTGGAGGTATATCGACATGTAATTCTTCTACTGTTGCATCTCCTAAAAACATTTTATTAAATATGTTATACTCATCTCTGAAATCATGCAATCCCGGATTGTATTTATTATTAAACGATTCGTTCATACTTATATACTGATCATTATTTTGATCTATTCTATCTAGTTCTCCTAGAAATATATCTCCCCATTTTCCACCAGTACGGGCATATAATAAAATATTTTCTCCACCTAAGACTAATCTAGGACAAGGACCTTCAATTAATGGAGTTAATGACTCATTTGTCATACAATCACATGCATATGTAGCAATTACTAATTGTTTTGGAATTAATGTATCTATAATATTATCTATATTTTCATAAGTAACCCTCTCATTATCTGCAAATACAAATTTTTCAGGAACACCATGACCCTTCAATTGAATGTATACTAGATCATTATTTGTAATTTTTGAAGATATATTATTCAAAATTAAGTTTTCAAAATTATTAAAAGTAGCATTTTTACCTAATAAAGTATATATATTATCTGGATTAAAGTCATGTTTTTTTAATATAAATCGTCTTTGATCCCAAATATTTCCATTAGGATTTGTAGGACTAAATGGAACTAAATATCCTGGAGGATTTTCAATATCTGTTTCTAAAAAGATAAAGTATCTTTCATTTGGAATTTTAAAAGATAAATTCATTAAATTTTCATCAACATAATTTCCAATATTATCTCCATCAATATCTAAATTAGTTAAAAAATTATTATCTTTAATATATTGAAATTCAGCAGTATCTAAGCTATTCAAAAACATGGCCTGTTCCAAGCCTTCTCTTGAAAGATTACCATTTTTAACGAATTTATTAATAAATTCTATTTGTTCATTAGAATTTAATTTAAATAATAAATTAACAAAAGAAGAATTGTATCTTTCAGTAGGATTAAGTCCTAAGTCTAATGCAACTTTATCACTTAATCCATCACCAGAAGTGTCTTTTTTAAGAGGATTTGTATTATATTGCTGTTCTTTAATATTTGTAAGATTATCTAAATCTGGATCATTATTAGGGCCTTGATTTAAATTACCAAAATATTTATTCTCCCAATCATCTAATAAACTATCTGAATCTTTGTCTCTAGGAGTGGAGGTAGGATCTAAAGGATTAGAACCAGCAACTATTTCTTCTAAGTCACTGTGACCATCTCCATCACTGTCCTTGTTTTTAGGATCTGTATGATATATATTAACTTCATTTCCATCATCTAATCCATCACCGTCTGTGTCTGGATCAGTAGGATTAGTTCCAAGAGTAATTTCTAAACTATCATCTAAAGTATCATCATCACTATCTTTCTTTAAAGGGTTAGTATTATATTCTTTAACTTCATTTCCATCATCTAATCCATCTTCATCACTATCTTTTTTATTATAATTTGTACCTAAATTTACTTCTTCACAATTTGTTAATTTATCTTTATCCCAATCAATGTTAATTAATTTATCTTTTGAAGGAGTATAATTTAAAGATGATAAAAATTTTATTTGATTATTTTCAGCTGTATCTAAAATGTTATCTTCTAAAAACCTTTGAGCTAAATGTGTTGCAGAACTATTATTTAATTTAACTAAATAATCAATAAAATTATAGAGGGTTTTGAATAACCACATAGAAACATATATCTGGCGGTTTTCTATTCCTTATCAATAGAGGTGATGGTATGAGCTTTAACAAGTTTATTCTCAAGCAGCAATATTTGAAAGTGAAAGGG
>Ga0315549_1001231_pt1 | contig 27095 bp, 13 predicted proteins | sample SalMarSW160200MG_FD_203101 | JGI IMG/M metagenome (GOLD analysis project Ga0315549, IMG submission 203101) | Salt marsh sediment microbial communities from the Plum Island Ecosystem LTER, Massachusetts, United States - Salt Marsh Sediment SW1601-200 ... | reverse complement strand
AATCAGGCCTACAAGGTCGCTGCTTCGGCCGGACAGGTCTTTCTTGTCACCTTCGATAAAATCAGCAAGAACTTTCTTGACGACTTCAAGGCGATTGAGCTTTTGGCCGTAATAGTCCATCTCTGTTCGCATGCTGCCTGAGCGGTCAACAACGGATTCTATAGCGACGCCTTCGGTGGAGATTTCAGAAAGAACCGTACCTTTTCTCGGGCGAGCAAGGGCTATTATCAATAAGGTCAGACAAATCATTCTTGCTGCGAAAAGCACTGGTCTTAGTCTGAGACGCCACGAGATGGGACAGTTACGCATGTTCAGCAGGCTCGGAAATCGAATTGCTGCTGAACGCTTTTTGCGCAGAAGTATATATGCCAGAATTGGCAATATAAGAAGCAATAACAATGCCCATGGCGAATGTAACTGCATTTATGCGGCTCCTGCTTCGACGGTTTCTTCGGTTTTCACTCGGTCTGTTATATCGATATTACTCTGGTCCGACCTTGTCTTCTCAATGAAGATTTTGACAAGGTCAAATGTTCGCTGAATTTGGTCTTTTGTCGGGTCGTATTTTGCGAATTTCACCAGGTCACAGTGCGTCAGGAATTCTTCCAAGGTTTGCTTTTCAGTTGGTGCAAGTACATCTGTAGCTCGCAGCTCAGCGAGAAACTCCTCGGTGGTTCGTTCCGGGGCACGAAGCAGAAAACGATCTTCGATATAATGCCGGAGTATGTCGCTTATACGCTCGTAGAATTTCTTTATTTTGCCTTTTGCAATGAGGTCATCTTTGACCAGGGCTTGCAGACGAGCGTAGGCAAGCTCGTGAGCCGGTTTAAAGATTCTGATAAGTTTCTTCGCACGCTTGCTGCGGAAGAATAACCAGATGGCAATTGCGCCAGTTGCAGCGACAGGTATTAAAAGCCAGAGCCACCAGTAAGAAGCCTCAGCCGGCATCTCAATAACATCTTCAATATCGGCTATAGTAAGCTCAGCTCGTTGATCTCCCAGAAGGGAAGTAACCTCGACAGAGATAGGCTCTGTCGAAAGCTGGTGCTGCTGGTTAGGGTCATTGACGTCATAAAATTCAAAAGTAAAAGGCGGTATTTCATAATTGCCCGACAGAAAAGGTTCGAGGCGATACTCGTAGGTGGTGACAACCTTATTATCCTGGGCAAGCTTAGTTCCAAGGTTGTCCCAATCGACGATGCCAAAGTTTTCGAGAACCTGGTCAATTCGGGGCATTTCGACTTCGTAGCCGGGTTCCGTCTCAGCTTCAAGCTGTAGCAGAAGCGTCTCTGCGATGGTTAGGTTACTTTTATCCAAACGCTGATGTACCGTTAGAGGACCTCGCTCGTAGGCTTTATCGATTTCAAAATCTTTCTCTTTACCCGCGCTTTGTGTATCCTGCTTGCAGCTTAAACAAGCAATGGTTAGCACACTGCAGGTTAGCATAACCAGAAAAAAATATGTCCGACTCGAATTTCGCATAATAACTTCAGCGAGCGTATTACTTCTGGGTATTTGTGGATTTCTCCTCTGATTCATTTTGCTGCGTCGGCATTAGTACCGACGTGTGAATAACGACATTGTACTTATCCATCATCTGGTCAATGAAGTCACGCTGGATATCTTGTCGCTTTTGGTTTAAAAGCTCGGAGGCAACCTGCTGCCTGACTTCGTTGAAGGTTTTTTGACGGTGATCATATTTTTCTTCGACTTTGATAATTTCCCAGCCTTTTTCGCTCTTATAAGGTTCGTCTAAGACGGCTGGAGGGCTGGCTTGAAATATCTTTTCATTGAGTTCTTCCGCGTCGCCAATAACCGGAACATAGGAACCCTTGGTCACATCAATATCGATTTTGCCGTCTTTATCTTTGGTGTCTTGGTCTTCAGAAAATTCTTTTGCCAGTTCGGCAAAGTCCTCGCCATCCTTAATGCGTTTTATCAAATCTTTTGCAAGCTGCTCGTCGCTTACAAGGATACGGCCTATCCCTGCACTGGCTGGCTCGATGTATTTTTCTTTGTTGGCTGTGTAGTAGGTTTGAAGGTCGTTTTCCGTGATGTTGATTTTCAAAGCAAGTTGCTCATTCATTAGCTGCTGGCTTAAGACGCTGCGGGTTACATCAGTTAGCAATCTTTTAACTTCGGGCTTTTCGGTGAAGTTTTCCTGCAAGGCCTGGCGATAGAGAATCTCCTCGGCTAAATAGTTTTGCATAAATTGCTTCTTTGCCTGTGGGGCTTTATATTGCTGGAGCAATTTTTGTTTTTGTTGTTTGATTTGCTCATCTGTCATAAAGGCCGATAGTGGTGTGAGCTGATTTTCGATTTTGCTTTCGATAATTGCATCGAGATCGGCCTCGGTTATTTTTTCAGCGCCGATTTCTGCGACTACTTTTGCGCCTGCCTGGTCTGTGGTTTTGTAACTGGTTCTATCTATCAGCTCGTATCGTAGTGCTGAGAATTTGCCAAGCTGCTTGAAGCAGTTCTTTATGTGCGTGTTGATATCAGACTCAAGTTCACCAATCTTAGCTGCGAGTTCGCTGCGGTAATAGTATTCTATTGCCTCTGCATAGAGTCCAGCCTTTTCAAGTAGTGTGCCCACCTGGAACAACACCTTAGCGCGTTCGATTCCTGGCAAATCAGCAACAGCTAAGTAATTCTGCCAGATTCTGGCAGCTTGATGATATAGATTGCGTTGGGCGAGTTTAGTGGCCAACTGCTTGGTTTGATCGGGCGATAGTTCTTGTCCGGTTTTTTCTGGTGCTGATACTCGGCTGGGCCTGCCAGCACGCAGATTCAAAAGCATCAGGAGCACGATGAGCGAGAGCAGTAAGATCGAGATGATATTTGTTATGGAACCTTTCCGTTTCTTTTCCGGAAGTGAGAAATCTAATTTTTCTTCCATTGTCTTCTTGCTCCGTTAATGCGTTGAACTGAACAGATTCATAAAAGCTAAAATCGCCGGTGTCGCATATGAAAGAATTGTATTAGATCCTGTATGTATGGCTTATCGGTGCTTATAGGGATACAGTCAATATTGATTGAGCGTAGCATACTTTTTAGCTCGTTAAAACGACTCTGACTGTTACTATCATACCGATTTCTGAATCTTCTGCTGGCGGTATCAACCAGAATAAGTTCGCCTGTCTCGGCATCGGAAAGCTCAATGAGTCCCAAAGCGGGCATCGAAATTTCCACACGGTCGCGAACGGGTACAGCAATGACATCGTGGCGTTTGTTAAGAAGGCTAAGCGACTTCTTAAAGTTGGCTTCCAGAAAATCGGAGACCAGGAATATAGTGGCCTTCTTACGTGTTACCTTGGCGGTGTAATCCAGAGCAAGGGTGATGTTGGTCTTTCGCCTTGGCATTTTGAAATACAGCAATTCGCGGATCAGGCGCAAAACATGCCTTGTGCCCTTTTTGGGAGGTATATACAACTCTACCTCGTCCGTAAAGACTACAAGGCCGACTTTGTCGTTATTCTTTGCTGCGGCAAAAGCCAAAACGGCACAGAACTCCGCGGCGATCTCATTTTTCATCTTATTGACCGTTCCAAACTGGCCGGAGGCGCTGAGGTCAACCACGAAAATGATGGTCATCTCACGTTCTTCAACGAACCGCTTAATGTATGGCCTACCTGTTCGCGCAGTGACATTCCAGTCAATAGTACGGATGTCGTCTCCGGGCGTATATTCTCGCACTTCGTCGAATTGTATGCCGCGACCTTTGAAAACGCTTTCGTACTGGCCGGCGAAGCTGGCGTCCACCGTACGAGACGTGTAGATTTGAATCTGTCTGATTTTCTTTATCAGCTCGTCAGGGATCATATAAAGCGTAAAAATTAAAATTGAAAACTAAGTTCATTGTTTATAGTTGATTGTTCATCGATGAACTACGAACACAGTACGATGAACTGCTGTTTGAGCTTTCAGTTTTAAGCTTCCTTTATGGTACTTCGATATTATCAAAGATCGTCTTTATGATGTCGTTGCTGCTTTTGTCTTCGGCTTCGGCTTCGTAGCTGACGATTATACGGTGACGCAAGACATCCGGACCAATACTCTTTACATCCTGAGGAGTGACGTATCCTCGTTGCTGGAGAAAAGCATGCGCTTTGGCAGCGATTGCGAGGTAGATCGTTGCGCGAGGTGACGCACCGTAATTTATGAAGTTGCCTAAATCTAAGCCATATTTATCCGGTTCTCTTGTGGCACAAACTATGTCTACGATGTAGTCCTTTATCTTTTCATCGATATATATTTCATCTACAACAGATCTAACATCTGATATTTCCTTCGGGCTGATAACAGGATTAATATCAAATTTTTTATCTGTAGCAGCCATTCGATCGAGTATCTGGCGTTCTTCGTCTTTGTTGGGATAGTCGATTTTGAGTTTTAGCATGAATCGGTCCAACTGGGCCTCGGGTAGCGGGTAAGTGCCTTCCTGTTCGATGGGATTTTGCGTAGCAAGAACTAAGAAAGGGCTGGGGACGGGGAAGGTCTCATCGCCGATAGATACTTGTCTTTCCTGCATTGCCTCGAGCAGTGCACTCTGGACTTTTGCGGGGGCTCTGTTGATCTCGTCGGCGAGGATGATATTGGCAAAAATGGGGCCTTTTCGAGTGTAGAACTGGCCATCGGATTGGCGATAAATCTGGGTACCTATAAGATCGGCGGGCAACAGATCAGGAGTGAACTGGATACGTCGAAAGTCGGCGTTTATGGCCCGCGACAAGGTGGTCACGGCCATAGTCTTAGCCAGGCCTGGGACCCCCTCCAGCAGAATGTGGCCGTTTGCCAACAGCCCGATAAGCATACGCTCCAGCATATATCGCTGGCCGATGATAACCTTGTTAAGCTCGCCAAAAAGTGCTCGCACAAATTCGCTTTTTTGCTGAACTAAATTTCCGATCTGTTTAACATCGACTGCCATAAAGACCTTCTCCTTCAATAGTTCTGTTATTAAATAAGTTCCTCGATTTGCCGCCCGCGGGGCAAATCCCTTTCGTACACCGGCAATATGAACAAATACATACGCACTAACGCATCAAAAAGTTCATTTTTTAAGCGAAAAGTGAGCGAAATGCAAGGTCTTGTTCATTTTGCAAATGTCCAAGATTTTGTGGTTGAGAATTTTCGGCACAAATACCTGTAATCTGCCACAATGGAGGACTACAATTTGTGTACTCAAAAAAACCCCCCAATCGCTGGGGTTGTTAAGTTACAATGTGGAGGTTGTCAGTGTGTAAATGGTGGTCGATACGCATCAGACAATACAATGCAGGGCAAAGCATGGCTTGTCCCATTAGAAAAACAGACATCATCAGGAGGTGCCAAAAATGTCGAAGAAATTCTCCTACATTACCTGCTTGACACTTGTCATGGGACTATTGAGTAGCTGTGCTACCGAATCGCGCCGAGCGACAACATGTCGCAGCAAACCTAAATCTACTTACACAGCCAACTGGGAATCGCTCAAGAAACATAAGCCTGCACCTGAATGGTTTCGTGACGCGAAGTTCGGCATCTACTTCCACTGGGGAGTCTATTCTGTACCGGCGTTCGGCAGCGAATGGTATCCGCGCAACATGTACAGAAAGGGCAGCCGGGAGTATAAACATCATGTAGAGGTATATGGCGACCCAGCCCAGTTCGGCTACCATGACTTTGTGCCGATGTTCAAAGCTGAGAAATTCGACGCTGATGAGTGGGCTGAGCTTTTCGAAGAAGCTGGTGCTCGTTTTGCCGGGCCTGTAGCCGAACACCATGATGGATTTTCGATGTGGGCCAGCGAGCTTACGCCGTGGAATGTTAAGGAGATGGGACCGAAACGTGATATTACAGGTGAATTAGCCAGGGCGATACGTAAACGCGGAATGCGTTTCGTCACGACTTTCCATCATGCTCGAAATAATCAGCATCAAATCCGGCAAGGCAACAAATATGTTTGGACAGGTCATTATCCACGCGTCGAAGGTTGGCCAACAGTTTCTAAAGATATGAAACTCCGCATTCTGTATGGAAATATTCCGCGTCAGGAATTTCTGGATATGTGGAAAGGCAAGCTGATTGAAGTCATCGACAAGTATCAGCCGGATTTGATGTGGTTTGATTCATGGCTAAACGAAATCCCGGACGAATACAAGATGAGTTATCTGGCGTACTACTTTAATGAAGCCAATGAATGGGGCAAAGACGTGGTTGTCACGTTCAAGCAAGAAGATTTGCCACAGGATGTTGGAGTACTGGACTTGGAGAAAGGCAGAATGGGTGAACCGACCTCATTCTCATGGTTGACAGATGATACTATCAGTGAAGGAAGCTGGTGTTATACTCAGGATCTGGTGATCAAACCCACTTCCGTTGTACTTCATAGTTTGATTGATATTGTGAGCAAGAATGGGGTTTTGTTGTTAAACATTTCACCAAAAGCTGACGGAACAATTCCGGATAATCAACGGAAAGTCCTTTTAGAAATCGGCGATTGGCTTAAAAAATACGGCGAAGCAATTTACAGTACCCGTCCCTGGATCGTTTATGGTGAAGGCCCCACAAAACTAATATCAGGACGATTTGGAGGTTTCACTGACGCCACGGGCTATACTGCCGAGGACATTCGCTATACCCGCAAGGGCAAAACCGTCTATGCCATTGTCCTCGGCTGGCCGGGCGAGAACAAGCAGGTAGTGATGACGATGTTCGGCAAAGACAACAAAGCTGAGGGTATAAAGATTAAAGACGTGTCTATGCTCGGCACGAAGGAAAAGATCAAGTGGGAACGAAAGGACACCGGCCTTGTCGTCACGACGCCTGCGGTTAAAGCCAATGACATGGCAATCGTGTTCAAGATAAGCACGTCGGGCTGATTTGAATAAAGCCGTAGTAATCGTGGTCGTTGGTATGAGCGCAGGCTGTCACTCGGCGAGCCATAACCGGGTACATGACACTTAAAAGTTTACTGTCAATCCGCCGTAAAACGTTATGCCCGGGCCATAGGGGAAAGAGTTCGGTGAGCCGATGTAGGCGAATGTCGGCACGTAGATTTCTTCGTCAAGAAGATTCTCAGCCCGCAACGTTAATATGGACCGTCCTTTATCCAGCCCCATCCACCTTGATATGTCGATGCGGACGTTCAAAGAGACTAAATTCAGTGCTTCAGTTTCCGGATTGACTACGAGTGGGGAAGAGATGCTCGGCGGTGTGCCTAAGTGACTGTAGAAGATAGACACGCTACCTTCATCCCAGATGTAGGCTGTGCCCAGCTTAGCCATGTTTTCCGGTACCACACTGGGATTTAGGCCAGCATCGGTCTCGTTCTCCTGGTGCATAAATGAGCCGATAATATGCCAGTGTGGTGTCAGGAAACGCTTTACTTCAAACTCAACGCCGTCGAACTTCTGCTGGCCACCGTTCATGTATGACATGGGGGTGACACTCGCGTCGTAAATAATGAGCTTATCAATCGTGCTTTGGAAATACGTAACAGCGGTGTATGTCTTCTCGTCGTGATAGAAAAGTTGTACATCGTAGGTTGTTATTGTCTCAGGCTCCAGGTTTTTATTGCCAACAAGACCTCGTGGGTCATAGAGGTCCGTTTCCAAAGTGACAGGAGCCCGGAATGCTTCGCCCCGCAGGAGCTTGAGACCCCATTTGTCAAACGGTGTTATAATTAAGCCATATCGGGATGTCCAATCGTCGAAGCCATAACTTGATTTGTTCCATTGCGTGCCTGCAATGAGCTTAAGAAACTTATCGAACTTGTAGTCACCCTGAGCATAAAAGCTCTTAGGCTCATGGCGATATGAGGGAATAGATTGATATTTATCGCTACCCGGGTCGTAGTTCGAGCGATGTTCCTGCAGGTACCCCAGGACCACGTTTAGGTTGTCTGTAGGATTGGCGTAAAGGGTCGCCTCGCCGAGTATATCCGAGGTGTTGGTGCCAACCATGGGAGGGTCTGGGCTGGACAGGCTGTTTTCTTGAAGATTGTAAGTAATGTTCAACTCCAAGGTTGCTCGGTCGTGCACAGGCACTCGATACCCCGTGTTTAAAAACATCTTTTTATTGCGGATTGTGTGATTTGGATTGGACCAATAGGGAAGAACCCCCATAGAGAACGCATCTAAATCGGACCCGAAAAAGTCAAGAGTAAAACCTTGATAATCCAGATGCGCTGCTCCTGAGTAACTCTTGTCTTGTTTGTTGTCCTCGCCATAGACACCCAATGCATCGGTCATATTTGGTCTTTGAGCGAATGGCTGAGTTATCCGGCCGTTCAATTATCATAGGACACAAGGTAAATTTCAAGTTTTAGAACAAAACCTCCGTTTCCTTTTATTTTTATATCCATACATTCGCCCGGTGTAACGGTTAGCTTTTGCATCTTGAACGAACGGTTATCCGTGCCGTCGGTTATTAGCATCGCCTTTTTAACACCTTCAATAAAGGTCAGCTCAAAGCTTATGTCCTTCTCAACGTCTTGGCCATTTATGCCAGCTACATACCACGTATTGCCGGCTTTTCGTGCGATAACCACGAGCTTTCCGGGGTACCCGTCTATAAAGCGGGTATCATCCCAACATGAAGGAATCTCTCTCATAAAGTCCTTAACATAGTCTGGAACTCCTGCCATACTCTCAGGCGTTTGGGCAAAGTGTTGTATCCCAGAGAGGAAAATCACCGACACCGCCAACTCAAAACCATTGGTCGTCACTCGTTTTATGTTGGGTACCTCAGAAAAACATACAGGCGTAAAATCCATCGGATCGAATACATTTCGCGCGAAGGTTGCAACGCATGAATGAGTAGGTTCAAGATCGGCATTAAATTGCTCGAATGTCACGAACTCAAATCCTCTTATTGCCTCCATCGTCACCAGGTTAGGATAAGTACGGTGCCAACCTCTCGGTATTGTACAGCCGTGGCAATTAACCATCAGTCCAAATTCGGCGGCATCTTCAAAAATATCCTGATAATATGACATCATAGATTGTCCATCGCCACCAAAAAAGTCGACCTTGACGCCCTTGATACCCATTTCCTTGAGTCTGCCGAATTCCTTGACGCGGTCTTGGTGGGTAAGCAGTTTACTTCTAGGATGATACGGGACGGTGTTCCAGTCGCCCGCCGAGTTGTACCACAAAAGAAGCCCGACTTTTTTGCTTTGGGCATATTCAGAAAGCTTATTAACTTTATCATAGCCAATCTTTGTATCCCAGTCCGCATCAACCAGGCAATACTCCCAAGACATATCGGCAGCCAGATCAATAAAACGTTTCTGGACATTATACACAACTGAATCATCCTTTAGCATAACCCAGCTCCAGGAGGCTCTTCCAGGCTTGACAAACGATGTATCTTTTAGCTTAGGTGGATTTGCCAGATCGGTGCCTAACGTCGATTCCACTATCGGTCCCAGACCATTGCCTATAGCGATGATTCTCCAGGGGCTATACCAGGGCAAGGTCGATTCGGGATTCGAAGGTCCGCCTGGAAAAACCTCCGGCTCTTGAGGGAAACCAATAAAGAACTCATTGTCTGTTGAATCTCGTTTTAGTCGACAGCCGCAGTAATTTCTGTCAACGGCAGTCTCTGTAATCAACATCCAGTATTTGTTATAGTTAAAAAGTGCTGGAAAAACCCATCCCGCCTTGTTAGCAGGTAACTTATCCAGCTCGATTCCCTGCCTATAGTGTTGCTCATAAGAAGGTTGATCCCCGTGCCATCCGGTTTTCGCATCGGTCATGGGTTGAATCCAGGTCTTCGTAACGGGCAGAAAATGAAACGAGCTTAACTCCTGCTTTATTTTCTTAACTTTATCTGGTTTACCTGGGAAATAGTATCTGAAAGCTACTCCATCATCTGAGACCTGGAAGACGACATCCATCTTTTTTCCGGATGCATTAGCTAAATGGAACACTCGTTTGTTGCCCACATAAGAACACAAACGTCTTTTACCGTGCAGCATTTCATAATTTATTTTAATGTTCTCAATATCTGCTACATTCTCCAAGGACATACTTTTTGCGAAATCCTCATCTTCTCTGACAATTCCTAACCGACAATCTCGCATAATGATATTATCATCATACCTGATGTTGTAAAAGGCTTCCCCTTCATTGGAAATATGGAAATGAACAGAGATCTTTTTATCAGGGCTTACTACCACATAATCTGAATTCTCTTGTGAAAAAGAATTTGAGTTCAGCAGGATAAAAAACACAACAATTACCGCCCAGAACGCCTTTAGATTTTTGCTTTGTGAAATTTTCATAATTCGCTCGTCTCCAGAAAAGTTTATTGAAACGCACACTCTATTTCTCATCAGCAATCATTATCTGCAGAATTATAATAGAAATAAATCTTTTTGCCAGTGTGAGTTATACCTTGTTTTGCTTTGTTTTTAAGATTGCTTCCGTTAAGGGCTAATCAGTTAGCAAAATCCCTTTTGTTACGAACCACTTTTTTTATATCTTATTGACCTTTAAATATTAAATGGGACGTCCCTGTGTAAACAAGGCAAAGATGTCATTCCCGCGAAAGCGGGAATCCAACCCTTTTGTTAGCGTTTTCTGGACTCTCCCCAGGACGCCCTAGGGCGCTGCTTGCGCAAGAGTGACAATATGTCTGTTCCATTATTTATTCTAACGTCGATAACTTTACGCCCATAGATCTGAACTAGAAGGATTTGAAAAGAATCGAACAAGTTATGTGCACTCACACGAACCGGAAATCCCTCAAACTACTTGATATTCTATCGAAGTTTAGCTCGGAATTCCGTATGAGTTACCTCTCTTTTTTTGTGTTTAGGGTCAATGTCTGCTCTGTAAACGCGCTTGCTTTGAGCAACTCTGCTGTCAGATCCTTTGTCACCTCAGGGCGTTTTTGCACAAAAACCTTCTGGTCCTTCTTCCACGGCGAAATTACCAGAATAAACTCTACATTCGGCTCAGCCAGTTCCTTTTTCCAACGCCTCAGTCCCACTTCCCAGTCGGGCTTGCTCCAGAAATTGTCGGCGACAAGCAAACCATTAAGATATAATCGAGCTGTGTCCCCTATGTACTCAAAAGGCACAAGCACGTCACTGACGCAGTCCCAATCGATATCACCGATCTGAATACGCCACGCCTTGGGCGGGGCATCGGCGGACCGGAATGGATAGTCTTTATCTACCTTGGGAATCTCGTCCTGGGCTTCTGTAGTTACGGTTACTTTCGGCAGCGGAATAGCCGGCAGGGTATATACAGAGACCTGCCCTTTTTTAATCGGCTTGATGCGCTTGTCATTATACGTCAGAACCTTCTCTGTTACCGGGTACATAAGAAGCTGGATTGATTTCGATACACTCGTTCTAATCCTCAGGTTATTTCCACTTTGCCACAGCTCAGCAGGACATACAACCAGGTGGTGCTTCCCTGCTATTTGGATTTTCCAGGCATTAAGACTGTCCTGTTCAGACAGTAGAAAAATCTCAATGTCAGCACCAGCGTTTGTTTTAAGTCGTAAAATATTGCTATCTTGTGGCACTATAAACCAGCTATCGCCATCTCGGCGAACACTGCCGCCTTCAACCACCGGCTCTTTGACGCCTGTTAAACAAAACTGTGTTTTAATCCCGGACAGACTTACCATGACCAAACGAGTCACATCGCCATCCTGCCAACGCACCAGCGGTTGTGCTGTAGCGTATATCATCGTCGCATCAGCTATTGACATATTGATCGGAAAAATTCCCAGACTATTCGCTGGTATAGTTATTGGCTCCGCTGGAAACACTAATTCCTTTTCCGCTATCGTCACAGCGAACTGAACGCCTTTCCGGTCAGGCATATCCAGATAACGCTGGTAGTTGTTGAAGAACAGAAAGCCACGTGAGCCCTTCGATCGCAGGGCATACCTAAGTTTCGTAGAATCGTCGGCCTTGGGCTGATCCTCTGGTAACGAGGGTACCATTGGTGCCAGATCCCGACCAAAATCTTGTATGAACAGATGTAATTGCTTAAGTGCATAATACGAACGGTTGGTTTTGCCATACTCTTGTAGTGGTGCCTGATAATCGTAAGAAACTAAAGGCATGCCCGGCTCCCCGAGTCGTCCGGTCTTTCCAAGAGGCTGTGAGCCACCATGATACATATAGTATCCAATTATATTCGCTCCTTCACCAAGACGACAAAGAGCCATGCCGTAAGTATCCTTCGGATCAAGAACAGGCCTGCGATGCCACTTGTAGTGCATACCACCACCCAACTCCGCCGTGGCATAAGGATACCGAGACAGATCATATCGCAATCTCTCCTGTTTAATGCGATTCGTGACCATGTTACTGGCTATATCCGTATTGATCACAAGGCTCATTAAATCCGAAAATAGCAATTCCTTAAAAGGTGGCAACTGATTGGTTCCCTTAGCCCAAAAGGGATCGACGTATGAGCCTTGCACAGGTAGCACTTCATCCTCAGGTACCCATGCCCAGCCCCAACCTGTCACAGAGTAGTAAGGAACGTCTATGCCTAACTGGCGAGCGATTTCCTTGCACTTCAAGATATAAGGTTCGCCCCCGCTGCCACCGACGTGGCCGAATTCATTATCGAATTGAATACCTATAATTGTGCCGCCATCCTTATGATATAATCCCTGGATCTGTTCAGCCACGGTCGTGTACCATCGCCGGACCTGTTCAAAGTAGGCCGGGGCCATGCTCCTGGGTCTGCACACTTTGCTGAGCCAGTCCGGAAATCCGCCGTTGCGCGCCTCACCGTGACACCAGGGACCTATACGCAGCCAGACCGGCATATCATGTTTCTGACATATCTGAAGGAATCTGCGCAGATTACGGTCACCTTGCCAATCATACTGGCCCTGAAGCTCCTCATGGAAGAGCCAGAACACGTACGTAGCGATGATGTCAATGCCACCTGCTTTCATGGCCAGAACCGAATCTTCCCAAAATTCGTTTGGCACACGTGCATAATGAATCTCGCCCATGACCGGCAGCCAGGCCTGGCCATTACGAGTGAAATACAGTGAGTTGACACCATAATGCAGGCCTTTGGGGCTCATCGGTGTCCCCATCCTCAGGTGACCTTCAATAATCTTGGGCTGCTTTGTAACTGCTTTTATTTTTAGAATATTAGTATCTAATGTTAGCTTAGTTTGGATACCTGCTACCTCTCGTTCACATCCAGCAATTGTCGATACGAGCAGAATTAAAGCAATGCAAAAACACATTTTGATATGTAGCAACATAGACCACACTTTCTAAAAAACCTGTGTTGAAAACAAAAAAGAATCGCACATGAAGACGAAACTAAATAAGAAAAAATATTTAGTTTCCTGCTTTACTATTAGTCACTTTTTATCTGAGCGGTCTCCTTGAAAAGCTCTTTAATATCCTCAAAAGTAAGTTTTGTTTCAGGATCAAACTTATCAGAAGCCATATAGGCTAATAAACTATGCCGTAATTGTCGGGCTGTAATTCGCTTATCTAAATCTGTTTGAATATCGATTGAACAGACAAGGATTTTTCCAGCACCAATCGAAGCTTCGAAAAGAAGTCCCAGCTTTCGGCAATCATTCCAGTCATCGATAGGCTGAATAATCGGTATAATTTCCCGCGGCAGCTCATCCATAATTAACGGTTGACTATTGTCGAGCAGGTCCTGCCACTGCCAGCTCGCATGGAAATCGGTCGGAAATTTCGCCATTGCCAGATGTTCGCAATTACATAAAATCCCCACCGTATGAACCTTTTTCTTTGGGAAGGTGATGCGGTTCCAAAATATCGGCTGAAAAGAGCCTAACGTATCACCCTTAGCAGATGAAGGTGAGAATAACAGCAGCACTTTTGCCCCAGAATTTAATTTGGTCTCCACTTGTCCATCAAGACCCATAGCAATGTAAATGTCATCGGACTTAATTGGTAGTAACGTGTCTGGGAATACCCAAAAATCCCAATCATTCGCATAAGGTAAGCCAACGAATTCTATTTCGAGGTTGACTCTGGTGGCCTTTTTAATATCACCCAAGGGACATTCAATACTTCCAACGCAAGTCAGGCCACCGGTCGGCACAACATCCACATTGAATTTGTCAGCTTTAATTAGAGTTCCATCATTCTGGCTTATCTTCCAGAGAAGCTCCACATTTGATAGATCTGTTGCGCTATAGTTTGCCACATCTATAATGGATTCAAAGTTGGTATCGTTTGTGAATATGCGTTTTTTCATCCGCGCTAATGGCACAACATCGTTACAGAATCGTTTGTACTGCTCGGCTTTACAATAACCTTTACTCTGCCACAGTGCATTTAAGACTCCCACCGGCGCAGTGCCCTGGCCGGGGAAATCATGTAAATCAAGCAGTTGAAAGCCGGCAAAATTAGGTGTTCGTAAAGCGGTTTCTATCTCCTGCTTATAAAGAAGGGTCTGGAATTTTCCACTGGCCATAAGAAATTGATGAGCAAGATGGCCCATACCGGCTTTTTGCAGTTTATCACGGAATATTTCGATATTTCTTGCCTTCAATACGCCGGTATATTGCTTGTCTTCGTCCGAATCGGGATAAGCACACCACTGTCCAATTTCATGGCCTACGACTGGTATCGGCCGAGCATTCACATGCTTACGATAATCATCAAACGTCTGAGGGGGTTGGTCGAACCTCAATGTTCTCCACCGCTGCAACCGAACAGCATGTTCTATTGAATATTGGTTTTCCTTGATCTGTGGCCAGCCGGCCCCGGCAATGTAAAACCTTCGGTTGTCTCTGTCCTTTAGGCTTTGCAGCAGTTGACCGAGAAATCGGTCTCGGTTCTTACCGCTGGGTTCGTTGCTGGGCGAAAGAAAGCAGAACGATGGATGATTGCCGTACGCCATTATCATGCGGTCGATTTCTTCATATATCCATTTATCCAGCGCCGTGCCGTTACCAAAGCCAGCCCAGCATGACCCTTCCACTTGTAGATAGAATCCCTGCTCATCAGCCGCAGCAAATGCCGCAACGGGCGGACACCATGAATGAAAACGAAAATGGTTTAGTCCGTGTGCCTTTGCGATACCTATGATACGTTTCCATTCATCTATTTCGGTCGGCGGATAACCGTGCTGGGGAAAAATACAGCATTCTAAAGTGCCTCGCAGAAAAATCTTTCTGCCGTTGATGGTAAACTGCTTGTCCCTGATACCAAGCTCTCGCATACCGAATTGGACGTGCCTTACAGATTCTATCCCTTCACCCTTCAGAGATAAAGTTAAACGATATAGAGCTGGCTGATATTCATCCCAGAGCAAACAATCATCGCCCATGTCATATTCAAAGGAGACCTTTACATTTTCTTTATTCCATTCTACAGGGATATTCTTCACAGGGATCCGATGTTTCCTGGATGTATTGTAACTCTCTGCTGAAACAGTAAGGATACCCCTTCCAACTTCGCCTGTTAAATTTCCAAATTGAATATCGACCCTAATACGTTTATGCGTCACATCAGGAAAAACCTGTGCATCATCTACCCAGACTTTCAAGCCGGCCATAAGCAGGATTTTACCTGTTATACCATTCCAATTCGATTGTGTTTGATCGGATATACTGTGGGCGTCTTTTCCCACTGGAATTACATAATCATTATCCACGCATATTGTCAGGTTGTGCGTATTTTCAGGTTTGAGGAAATTTGATAAATCATACTCGTGCGCTGCACCAAGACTATCACACGAGCCCACCGGTTGGCTATCCACCCAAACAGTTGTCCTCCAGTGCGGCCGTTCAAGGTACAATATAATACGTTTGTTTTGCCATTCTTCAGGAATCTTCACTTGGCGTTGATACCATGCCTTGCCAACATAATGTCGATCGGGCGTCAGCCAGAATGGGCACTTAAAATCGTCCGAATTGACATACTCCGTGAAGCGTGGGTCGCTTAATAGTTTCATGCCAATCCTGCTTGTCCATTGGGTATCAGCAGAAGGCTTATCGCCATAGCCTTGTTCCTGTAGTGACCCAGGCAGAGAAATTTTCTCCGGCAGCCCTGCCTGCCGGACGGGCAGGTTTCGTTCACACCACCGCTGGCCAATTCCGACGTCGTCTCGATCCAGGCTGAAATCCCACTGACCGGACAGGTCAATTTTCTCAACTCCGAGTGCGACATTAGTCAGACTTAATAAACAAACACAACATGTAAGGATACGTTGCATAATAATCTCCCCAAAAGATGGATTTCTCGTCTTAAAAGATGACACTGAAAAAAATGTCTCCGTGATTTTCTTGGAGTCCGGCTTTGTTGAAAAAGTCGATTGTCATTTCGACCGATTCATCCTTCGCAGTCCCTAAGGGACGGAGAATGGAAGCCCCTAAGGGGCACAGTGGAAAAATCTATTTATAGCTTAGCCATTAAAAACAGACCTGTCCCGAGCCAAGCCGAGGGATTCCTCGACTCGCTCCCCTGCTTTCTTGCCTGCCGCCTCGACTCGCGTCGAGAGACGCGGAGGCAGGCGAAAGCAAGAAGGGCAGCTCGCTCGGAATGACGGTTTTTTCGGGTTTCAACAGAGCATTAGAGTCTTTTATTATTCAAATCTTAACCAGTCAAATTCCGCATAACCAGAGTCCTTCGCGGCCCTTTGAGCTAAATTGAATAATCCCACCTTTGCTCCAATCCATCTACCGGCTCGAGCAGTAAACGGCTCGCCGAGCACAGTGAATTTATTTCCGTTACTACTGTAGCTGAACTCGCAAATAGCGTCGCGATTTACCTTGACTCTGAGTAGTATCGAGCTACCCGAACAGTTAGCGGAACCTGCCCGTCCGGCAGGCGGGCCTTGCTCGATCTCTTTACCATTTTTATTTGCGTTTGTGCAAGAGATTTTAATAAGTCGAAAACCCGATGTCTTTCTTTCAACTGCGAGGTATGAATAATCCATACCCATTACAATCAGGCCAGCTTTCTCACCAATAGCGATATTGCTAAAGTCGAGCTTCGTCGTAACAGTGAACTCAGGAGCTGGAAATTTTTGAAGTATCAGATTTGGGACCGACCACAGATTAACTGCATTCTCAGGAATCGGCACTGAGAACAATCGCATCCAGCCAGAACGTGCCATCAGTGACATCCAACCATCCTTTGGATTTGCGTGCCATTGCCACTGTAGAGCAAGTTTGTCTGCATTGAACTCGTCGCTTGTTTGTAGAACTTCAACTGGATAGGACTTACTAACGTCAGGCTTTTTGTATTCAGTTACCGGTTCGCCGACACCATTACCGTCCAGGTCGATGCCCATCAGAGGCCAGTCATCGACCCATCGCACCGGATTCAGATGTACGACGCGACCATAAGCGCCACGATCCTGAAAGTGTATGAACCAGGACTGTCCTGATTCCAGTTTGACCCAACCGCCCTGGTGCGGGCCATTGATATTGGTCGTGCCCTGTTCCATTACCCGCTTGGCCTCGTATGGCCCCATGATGTTCTTTGACCTCAGTGCCAACTGCCAACCCTGCTTCACACCTCCCGCAGGTGCCAGGATATAATAGTAACCATTGCGTTTGTAAAATTTTGGCCCCTCGATTGTCGGTTGAACTCCATCTCGTCCGTCGAATACCATCGTCCCCTCGTCAAGCAGCTTCATGCCGTCGGGGCTCATGCGGCGGACCGTAAGAATACTATTGATGCCTGCACGGCTTTTAGCCCAAGCGTGTACAAGGTAAGCTTTGCCGTCATCGTCCCACAGTGGGCAGGGATCAATCAGGCCTTTACCTTGCTGCAGCAGGTGAAGAGGCTCCCACGGTCCCGCGGGATTCTTGGCTTTGGTCATGAAGATACCTGCATCGGGGTCGCCATAAAAAATCCAGAACCAGCCATCATGATATCGGATCGATGGTGCCCAGACGCCATTGCCGTGTTGCGGCACATCAAAACGTTTGTCGGCAAAGCACTCGATTGCATGGCCGATAAGCTTCCAGTTGATTAGGTCTTTGGACTGCAGGATCGGCAGGCCCGGCACACAATTAAAGCTGGAGGCGGTCATGTAAAAATCATCATTTACGCGTATGACATCAGGATCAGAATAATCAGCAAAGATAACCGGATTTTTGTATGTACTGTCTCTATTATCCGGAACCCATAGCATATTCTTATCCGTGCCTGACAATTTAGTACAAAAAGCAATCGAGTAAAAAAGAAATGATGCCAAAAGCGAAAGCGAAACGGTCGGTTTTGGTATGCGTATATTGCTCATCCTTATAAAATCTCACTTACGTATCACTATAATTGGCTATCGTACCTTTGGCTTTTCATTAACCGGTAGGACCTTAACCGAGTGCACATCGTACAGACGCTCATGTGTTGCTCGTAAAGCTTCCACTAGTTCTGGATAGGGCTGATCGGTAACGTCTATTAATCCAATATTGTAGTTTTCACCATCCATGCGCCCGGTGGCCGGCTGATCAACCCACTGAAACCAATGAGTACCGATTACAGCAGGATGAGCAATTGCGTTCTCGACATAGTAACGGTAGGCAATGCTGCGCTCTTGTTGGTTTTTAGTCTGTCGCAACCCGGGTGCCAGACCCCTTCCTGGGGTGCCAAAGTGAAATTCCCCGATGATAATCGGGCGACCGGTGAGCTGATAGAGTTTATCAAGATACTGCGGCTCCGGAACATATTTATAAACATTCTGGCTGTAGACGTCAAAGACACGTGCCATTCGTATCACCTCTTCCGGAGGCGCTCCCCCGTATCGAATGCCAAGATTCAAATGATTGGGGTCATGTTTACGTATCGCAGCATTGATGATTTCAAGGCATTTCTCAAATGCCCGATGGACAAAGGCCTTGCGACGTTCTGGCGTGTCGCCGGCTGCAAGAAACTCTTTAAGTTTTTGCTGGGTTACTGTTGGTTCACCTTGTAGAATCATATCCACAACCAAAGATTCACGCCCGGGCCAAGGAGGTTCGTTGGCAACAAAATATCCCAGCAGCCAGGGATCGTCCTTGCGTGGCCCGCACTGCCTGGCGGCGACCTCGTCAGCCCTTTGAGCAAATTCTTCTAAGTACACATCAGGCAAACCCATATAACCGGTTCGCATTCCCCAACCACCCAACGTCGCCACGTATGGCTTTCGCTTTATACCCAACAAGCGCGGATCGGACCAGTTCGCGATAGTATTCAAGCCCCAGGCGTCCATACGCCGAATAGCCGTGTCGATCCACTTATGATCCCAGTCCTCGCCGTAACGGCGCTGTAAGTTCCAGGTGTAAAAAGAGGCGTATGGAAATCGGCCACCTCGGCGTGCCGATCGCGTCAACTCGGTGGGTGGCAGTGTGACAAATATGTCCTCTCGGCCGGTCGTTTGTGTTCCCATCCATGCCCCAACACAATCAGCACCAATAGACAGGAACTGATGTCCATCCGGATCAATGAACCACCACTTTCCGTCGATCTGCTCAACCCTGAAAAAACCAGTTGCTTTAGCCTGCGTATGAAGATAACCACCATATTTGCAGTAGTTAAAATCGCCAGGCTGTAAGTTCTCTTGTTCCTGCTGCCACTTTTGTTTCAGTTCATTTAGTGTCTTGACTTTGCCAGGCCAATCAGCGCCAGCCCACTGTCCAAACTCATCAACTAAAGGCCCCGCTTGTAGAACTGCGTCGCCGGGGTCTTCTTTGGCAAGACGCACAGAACGAATCTCAAGCGTTGGCTCGCCGATTGGCTCTGTCATTGCCACGCCAAGAGCCTTGACCTCATTCAGGGGTCCGTATGAACCTAATAAATTAATCCAGAATGTATTGCGAGGTTTATTTCCAAGCGAAGCCAGATCAAATCCTTCACTCTCCGGTCGTTTGAAGTATTTTAGTGGCACGGACGCTCGAATCCATGCCCCTTGAAAGGGGTGTATCCGCACCTTACGTATCCCATCGGTGGTGTGAATGTGCAGCTCGAATCGCTGAGTTGAAGATGCTCGCAATTCCATAACCAGGTAATCATAAGTTGACCAATCGCGGGGCAAGTCGGGGTTCAGCTCTTTAAGCGCCCACTTATGCTCTGAGGCAGAATCCTCGAAAACCACCCGTTTGGTTTGCACAGATTCTGACTGTTGTGATGTCACTGGCAGAGCTTCGATTTCGACCGACGCTTCCTTCAGCCCGTCCGCACTGGCGGTCAGTCGGATCCTGCCCGGCTGGCGCACTGACTGCACGATCGCCAAGCAGAGGCCATTGAATGCTCGACGCCTATCTGCCTGGAATGAATCGTGGTCTGCGGGATTACCGTTGCCGACAGCGATGAGATGTCCCTGACCTTCTACCGTGAAATGCACAAGGTTATCAGCAGTAGAGACAAAAACACCTTTGGAATCGACTATCTCAACCTCCACGTGGGCAACATCACGAGCATCTGCGATAATCGATTTGCGGTCGGCCCTCAATCGAATCGCAGCCGGCGCTCCAGCAGTGCGAACCTGCTGGGTGCAAACCACTTGGCCGTTCCTTTTGCCAACAGCTTTTAGAACGCCTGGCTCATAAGGGACATCCCAGGCCAGATGCAAATCAGCGGTCGTGGGATTAATGGGCAGTTTTTCGTAGCGATACCAACTGCCGGAGTTACCCTGCCTGGGGAATTCGAGGCGTTTTTCGCCGAATGATTTGCCGTTGAGGAATAATTCGACGGCGTCGCAATTAGTATAGCAGAGAACCGGAATGACCCGGCCCTGACGGTCAGGCCAGTTCCAATGCGGGAAAATGTGAATCATCGGCTCATCGGTCCACTGGCTCTGGTAGAAATAATAGCTATCCTTTGGGAAACCGCAAAGGTCGAGGACGCCACTTGAAGAACTCTTCCATGGCCAGCGGGACTCTCCAAGGTAATCGATGCCGGTCCACATGAAATCGCCAATTACATAATCGCGAGTTGCGACGAATTTCCAAAGCTGTTCGGCACGGATCATGCGCGTATTGTAGTTGGGTCGGACGGTGTCTGGGTCTCTACCCAGCGAGTAGCCGCCGCGAACACCGTAGATTGAGACGCTCTCGGTGCCGACCATTTTCCAGTCGGGATGTTCGTGCCGGTCAAGGCTATAGTACAACTCACGCCGCTCATGCCAACGGTCGACATAGTTGTAGCCAACGATATCGAGCAGATTGAGGAAAGGTAACCGAGCGGAACCATCATCTGCGGCGATATTGTCGCAGCCAACGGTAACAGGCCGTGTGGAATCTTCACGATGGAAAATTTCAATCAACGATTGCAAAACCTCGTGCCCATCCTCACGAGGCTGCTCACGGACTTCATTGCCTGCGCTCCACATGACGATGCAGGGATGATTACGGTCGCGGTGGATCATGGCCTTCAAATCTTCTTCGTACCACTCGTCGAAATAAAGATGGTACATGTTAGGCGCCTGTGACTTGGCTATCTTCCACTCGTCGAAAGCTTCGTCCATGACGAGAAAACCCATGCGATCACAGATATCGAGGAATTCAGGAGCAGGGGGGTTATGTGCGGTGCGGATAGCATTGCAGCCCATAGCTTTGAGCATGCGCAGGCGGCGCTTCCACACACCTTCCGGCACAGCCGAGCCGACGCAGCCTCCATCGTGGTGTAGATTGACACCTTTCATCTTCACTTGCTTACCATTGAGGACAAAGCCGCGATCGACATCGTATTCGATCTTGCGAATCCCCACCGGTGTGATGACCCCATCCGTGGGTATACCGTTGTTGAAAACAACCGTGCGTATTGTATAGAGTACAGGCGTCTCGACCGACCAGAGACTCGGCGATGCAATACGTATTCGCTGTTTGAGTTCGGTCTGCTGTCCGGGCTCGATCAAAAAGCTATTTCCGATACTGGCTATCTCTCGACCGTTGGGGTCGATCAGAATCGAACGCACCTCTCCTGCCTCCGCAGGGTCCGAGTCCTCGTTCTTAACGAGCGTACGGACAGATACTGTAGCTGAGTCAGTCGAAGCCTCCGGCGTGGTGATATATACTCCCCAATGGCCAACATGAATCAGCCCCGTTACAATCAATCGCACGTGACGATAGATGCCCGAACCGCTATACCAGCGAGTATTAGGTTGATTCGAATTATCGACGCGCACAGCAATGACGTTCTCGCCATCGACCAGGTAGGGCGTCAGGTCATAATGGAAGCTAATATAACCAAAAGGCCGCTCGCCGAGATACTCTCCATTCATCCAGATGGTGCTGTTCTCGTATATGCCGTCGAACTCAATCCAAACAATGCGATCGCTCGCTGCTTCGGGCAGCGTGAAACGCTTGCGGTACCAGCCGACGCCGGTGGGCAGGTACCCACCAGCCCCACCTGTTGGGGCGTTTTGATCATAAGGTCCTTCAATGCTCCAGTCGTGCGGAAGATTTACCTTGCGCCAGTTGGAATCATCAAATCCAGTTGCGACTGCATCCGGAAAATCGCCCCTGCTGAAACGCCAGTCAAAATCAAAATCCACATACGTTCGGGTCGGCGACATTGTGACATTGATGTTACCTTCGTTATTGTCGGATTGGACATCGCCCAGAATGACCCGTTCGGGTTTGTCCTGCTCCCTGGCAAAATCACAACCAGCAAAAAAATAACATATGACAGTTACCAGGATAGTCAGAAAAATCCTTGTTTTCATTCTCCGCTCCTATAAAGAACATTTGATAATCATGTGGAGCCCCACGGGCATAGCCCGTGGCACCTCTCCATTCTCCGTAGTAGAACTACTACGAAGGATGAACATCTACGGCGGAACCCGCCGGAGCACATCCAACTGCGCTAAAGCTTCGGCGGATGCCCTTCTCGAATTCATCCACGGGTAGAACCCGTGGCTTTCTGCGAAGGCGGGTAAACTAACCGATAAAAAGCGACCATTTATAAATAATACTACTGAAAAATTGTAGGAATTTTTACTCTCGCGTAATGGGCTAATATTAATAAACCTCAGGTTTATTAAAGTTATCATATTACTGAATAAAGTCACATGTTTACGCCACGTAGCAGTTCAAATATGCTGGCTGCGTATGGGCGTGCCACCCTGAATCGACTCGCCCGAGTAATATATTTAAGATACGTCTATATCATAGACACTCAACTATTCAATGGTTAGCACAACGACAGACTTCGACGGAAGGGTGGCTAAGATTTGGCCATCTTCCAGTTTAATCCCTTCGAGGATCGTTGGCTTAACTGTATTGGGCTCATCGAAGGTATTATGAGTGTTCATCTTACTTGCTGTAAGGACTCGGCCAGTGACACTTTTAACTGTTGCGCCACGCACCTCACAGATAAGTTCAGCAGATGCTTTAGGATTTATATTGCAAATAGATAGCTGAATCTTGCCAGCTTTGTCTTTGGATGCGGAGCACACTAACATTGGCAATTCCTGACCATCGTATCGATACGTGTCACTGCTAAGGTCGCTCGGCAGGTACGTCGCACCCTGGTGGACCTTGTACATTTCAAAAACATGATACGTCGGCGTAACAATCATTTTTTCGCCTTTGGTCAATATCATAGCCTGCAACACGTTATTCGTCTGGGCAATATTAGCCATGCGGACACGATAGCAGTGTTCGTTGAACGCATTCAGGAATATACCAGCCGAAACTGCATCACGCAGCGTATTTTGCTGGTATAAAAAAGCAGGATTCGTGCCAGGCTCAGAATCCCACCACGTGCCCCATTCATCTACAAATAAGTCTACTCGCTTGCGAGGGTCATATTTGTCCATAATCTCGATATTTTTTTGCAGCAACTCATAGATAAACAGCGTATTTTTCATCAGGGCAAACCACTCCTTTTCGTCGAATTGGGTTGCACTGCCCTTTCGAGTCCAATTGCCCGTTCCTCTAACATAGTGATGCAAACTGATCGCATCCATCCGATTACGGCAACGTTGCATAATAACTTCTATCCAGTGGTAATTCACGCTTCCTGGCCCACACGCAACCTTTAGGATTTTGTTGCCGGAATAGTTACGCACATAGGTCTGAAAGCGATTGTAAAGATCCGCGTAATATTCAGCCGTCATATTTCCCCCACAGCCCCAGTTCTCATTGCCCACACCAAAGTATCTCACGCGCCAGGGTTTGTCACGACCGTTCGTACGGCGAAGATTGGCCATCTCACTATTCCCGTCGGATGTCATGTACTCGACCCAGTCCTGCATCTCTTCAACTGTGCCGGAGCCTACGTTACCTGCAATGTAGGCTTCGCATCCAAGTTGCTGACACAAATCCAGAAACTCATGCGTGCCGAAGGCGTTCGTCTCTGTCACCATGCCCCAGTGTGTATTTACCATTGATGGACGCTGATTACGCGGGCCGATGCCTTCTTTCCAGTGATACTCATCAGCAAAACATCCACCCGGCCAACGCAGGACAGGGATATTTAGTTTCCGCAGGGCCTCGACAACGTCTTTTCGTATACCGCGAACGTTGGGTATCGATGAATCTTCACCAACCCAGAAACCCTCGTAAATACATCGCCCCAGATGCTCGGCAAAATGCCCATAGATTTCAGGCGCGATTACATCTTTACCCTGGTCGGCGTGAATGATTAGTCGATTAATAAACTGCTGCTCAGAGGACGTTTCCGCCGCTAATGAAATTCCAGCTAATAAAAGAACAACATTGCCCAATATCATTTTTTGCAGCCTTGAAAAATACATAATTCGTTCTCCTTGTAATTGCGTTTAAAAAGCCTGTTTATTTTTATTACCTTATCGAGGCGGATTGTTAATAAAACCAGCCAGTGCGTAGACCAAAGCTGCCTGCCAGTTAATGGCGATTTCATTGGTCTGGTAACTTTCTTCAACATCCTTCCAATCCGTTGCGGAATGTCCGCCTCCAACGACATAGCCCGGCCAGGGCTGCTCAATATCGTCGGCACCAGAGCGTCGGTCATGGGGATTCATCGGAGGCCGATGTCCCAATCCAGTGACATAGGACCGGCCATAATAATTCCTTCCGAATAAATGCCCAATAGCATCCAGCGCAGTGTTAATATAATCCGGATTTTCAGATATCTTATTGGCCACCTGTAAATTCAATACCTGTCTGGCGACCGTGCCATTACAGCCCCAATAATACCGTCCGCCGAAAGGTCTGCCGTAAACATCCTTTTTTGCCTTGGCAACGATGGCATCGGCAATGGCGACTATATCATCACGAACCTTCTGCAGGAGTCCTTCGTTTGCTCCAGGCCTTTTGGATAAGGCGTATGTGAACATGCCGAGGTTTCTGACATTTCCCCAATCCCAGTCCTCATCTACTTTACCCTCGGAGGATTGCGCTTCTCCTCGTCTTCTATGAGTAAAAGGAGCTATTGCCCTTTCTTCGAAGTCCTTGAGATATTGCTCTTCGCCGGTCGTCTCCCACATCTCAGCCGCAGCCCACAGCCGATCATCTGAGTCGGAGGTGTTATAGCTACCCGTTCTAAAAGCTCTTAGATCGGGACTTTTATTATCCGGATTGTTTTTTAGAAAAGCGTAACTTTTCTTCGCAGCTTCCAGGCAGGTTTGTGCATATTCGGCATCGTAAGACTTGAAATACCTCGCCGCCATAGCCATTATGGCAACAAAATCAGCAGTAGCTGCCGAGCTCCAGTCCGAAAAGTATCTCTTTTCTTTATCATCTTCCGGCATGATAAAACCCGAAAAGTTTAAGCGTGTTAGTTTGTGAGAAACTTTTCCCGAACCATCGGGGTATTGCATCTTCAAAAGCCAATCTGTCTCCCATTTGATTTCCTTGAGCAAATCTGGATAACCGGTCGCAGTATCGGGAATGTCAAGGGAGACGCTTTTGAGTTGATCTTGAAAATGGTCCCAGGCCAAGAACAGCACTCCTACCGTGACGCCGGCATTGACAGTATATTTGCCATGATCACCAGCGTCATGCCAGCCTCCTGTGCCGTCTCTTTTGGAGTCCTTGATGCCGATGTGATCTTGATATGCATCATCAAGATGGCAGGCAGCCTGTGTATAACGAATGTCGTTATGTGTGCCTTCGACCGCTGTGCCGCAACGCCACAGATAAAAGCCCCTCATAGCCGTGTAATAGGCGAAATCATAGACTGTATCGCCAATTTCAAAATCAAAAGAACGACCTACGCCCGGCACGTCCAGGTAGTATTTACCTTTTTCATTGACTCCGGAGAAATCAGCTATCCACACGTCCTGATTTACATCCTTTTGATGCAACGGCCTTGTCACCTTTCCGGAGTAAACCACTTCGCCGCTCGTGGCTTTTTTCACGGTGAAACTGGAGCACTCAGAGATGATCGTAGCTTTCTTCGGCATATCTGGTAGGAAACCCAGAGAGTTAAGCCGGATATCCGAGTCTGTGCCCAATGCCCCATTTATATTGGATAAAAAAAAGAGTGTGTTCACTAGTAAGCCAAATTTCATTTTCGTGCTCCTTAAAATAATATGCAGATACTATCCCGCATCTGGGGATCGGATGTCACCTGCAACAAATAGGACCAAGAGATATAACTCTGGCTTTATTTAGTTAACACGGCACTCCAAAAGGCCGCCCGAATAGTCTTCCTGAAGTTGGATCTCGGCACGCAGGCTGTCCGTCTTAACCTTGTTAAAAGTTGTACGATTATACTTGTTAAGTTCTGTTCCAAAGCCGCTTGCATCTTCGACCAGCTTGTATTGATCGCCTTGCTTATATAGAACACGCCAACTCTCCGGCACACGGCACTCGCCGTGGCTACGATCATCAAACCAGTAGATTTCAATACTCGAAAACTCGTAAGGCTTTTCAAAATCCAACTGCAACCACTCCTGGGTACCCTTATTAGGCCACCAGTGATAGAAATCATTAGACTCGTCACTGGAACTTTTTGGTTCAGCCTGGTCAACGATGCAGGAAGCCATGCCTGTGCCGCGAGAGACGGTGACTTTGCTGGTCGAAGCAATAGTTGGAATGGGAGGCAATGTCACTACATCTTCACTTCTGGCAATCCATACAGCCATTTCTCCTTGTCCACGGTGTGCCCAGGCATAATAAGGAATAGCCAGAAATTGCTGTGGACTTTTCTTAATTGACTGGTCGCTCGGGTCTCTGCTGACGGCAATGGCCTGGCCTGTGATAACCTG
>Ga0315549_1001230_pt1 | contig 27112 bp, 28 predicted proteins | sample SalMarSW160200MG_FD_203101 | JGI IMG/M metagenome (GOLD analysis project Ga0315549, IMG submission 203101) | Salt marsh sediment microbial communities from the Plum Island Ecosystem LTER, Massachusetts, United States - Salt Marsh Sediment SW1601-200 ... | reverse complement strand
TATACTGCTTTCACCGGATACACCTTTACCGGATACTTTTCCACCAGATATTCCCTCTTCAGCCTTTGGATTTTTCTCGATTTTACAGGAAGCAAATTCCAGACTGGGTGCCACAACATTTGCAACTATTCTTACCGTAGATCTTTTCTGACCCTCTTTGCTTTCCCAGCTATCCTGTGCAAGCCTGCCCGAAACCAGTACCCTGTCCCCTTTATTCAAGCTTTCGGCACAGTTCTCAGCCAGTTTGTACCAGGCAGTAACGTTAAAGAAGTCAACCTGGGTTTCCCATTCACCGGAAGTCTTGTTCTGAATACTCCGGTTAACAGCCAGCCCAAAGCTTACTACCGCAGTACCATTCGGAGTAAATCTAAGTTCGGGGTCCCTCGTTAAATTTCCAAGAATAGTCGTATTATTAACACCAAAAGCCATGATAATCCACCTTCTTCTGATTAATTTATAATCATTTAAGACTGCTCGTTTTTTACGATCAGATGACGCAGTATCTTATCATTGATTTTATTTACTCTATCCAGTTCGGAAATAGCAGCATTTTTACCGCTAAAATAGATTATGATATAGTAACCGCTCTCCTGTTTTTTGATAGGATATGCCAGCTTCCGAATTCCCCATTTATCGATATCGGAAATCTTACCTTTTTCTTTTTCGATTATTGAGGTAATTTTAGATAATTCTGTATCGACAACTTCTTCTTCAAGTGATGGGTCGAATATGACCACTAACTCATAATTTCTCAATCTCTGATCCTCCTATGGACTAATTTAAAAAATTAGGTTCTGCCGGTATAGCAGAACAGAAAGATAATAAGACAAAAAAGATATTTTTTAATTTTTCACCCTTATTACCATTAGGCATATTATAACATTTGAAACCAATAATCAATAATTAATTATGGTGAAATCTCACTGTTCCAGTTGAAATTTTTAACAAATACGAATTTACCTTAATCTTTGTTTCTCAGATATATATTTGTACATGGATAAGGAATCTCAATGCCCAGCAAGTCAAATTTATCTTTTATTCTCTTTCTTAGCTGCTTCCCAATAGTCCACTGTTCGGCAGGTTTTACCTTGCAGATAACGGTAAACACAACTGCTGAATCTCCAAGCTCGCTCACACCGCCATCGCCCAGGATAGTCGGCCTCTCTAAAATGGAATCCCTGTACTTCTTATCTTCCATCAGATCATTAAATATTCCTTCCAGGACTTCAACTACTCTATCCGTATTTTCACTGTAATGGACACTTACATTTACCAGAGCTCTTGACCATGTATGGGTAAGGTTGCTTAACCTGGTAATCTCACCATTAGGTATAAAGTGAAGAGCTCCCTCTATATCTCTTATTACCGTAGTTCTTAGATTAAACTTTTCAACAATACCTGAGGCATCTCCTATGGTTATAATGTCATTTATCTGGTACCACTGCTCCAGCAGAATAAACGTCCCGTTTATTAAATCCTTTATAAGGCTCTGGGCACCAAAACCAATTACAATACCAACAACCCCGATACCTGCAAGTAAAGGAGTGATGCTTATCCCAATCTGATCGGCAATTACTAACATAGCAGCTACTGCTGAGATTACAATTATCAAATTAGATATGACACTTGTAAGAGTATAAGTACGTTTCTTGATTATCATTTTTTCATCGCTGATTTTTCTTTTAACCAGTCTTCTTATTCGGCTGGTAATAATTTTAACTATAACTATTACTACCAGTAGAGCGGCAACGATTATTATTATATTGAGCCAATTATTCAAGAAATTTTTAAAAATATTAACTGTGACAGTTTGTAAAGAATCAGTATTGTTTTCCATTTCTTATACACCTCTTTAATTTATTATTTCAGTTTTAAATTTAGTAGATTTTTATACTTAAGGTAATTTAATTTTTGTCTTTAAGACCACTATAGACTTCGATGACTTTATCTTCCCTTTCATCATATATGGGACTGAAATGACCCGTATAATTTATTGCTGAAATATATGGAAATCCTTTATCTATTACAACAATATTTATTGCTCCCTGTTTCTGGATTATGGATCTCCACCTGGACAGGGGTATTTGAAGCCAGTTTGCCAGTAGTGAAAATATTATTCCTCCATGAGTTATTACCGCAACACTGCTTTTATCTTCATTCTCGTTTATTATATTATCGATTTCAGCAATAGCTCTCTCCTGTACCTGTTTAAAACTTTCTCCTTCCGTAGGTCGGCTGTTGTAAGGGTCCTTTAGCCATTGCTGATAGTCATCATGAAACTCTATATTTATATCGCTGAATTTCAATCCTTCCCATTTACCAAAATATATTTCTTTTAAATTTTCTCTCACTATTACCTTTAAACCTTTACTCTCCCCTATAATGTTTGCCGTATCCGCAGCTCGTTTTAAGGGACTGCTGTAAATATTAGAAAGATTTACTCTTGAAAGATACTTTGCTGCACTCTCCGCCTGCCGGATACCCTCCCTGGTCAGACCAATATCATGGTCCCCCTGATATCTTCCCTCTTTATTCCATAACGTCTGCCCGTGTCTGATTAAAAAGAATTTTACGCCCATAACGCTGTCCCCTTGCTTCTTTTTGAATTGTTAAAAATTTAAAATGGGCATTGATATTCCTATCATTGCACCCATTATAAGAGATATTTGTTTGCCTTGAAATACCTATTACTTGACTATATTTACCTTTAATATCTTCTGCATCTGATTCAGTGCAAAATTATGATCTCTTCTATTTAAGCCAATCACTGCACCTTTGACCACAACGACATCAAAACCTCTGATTACCGCATCAGCCGAGGTAAAAAAGATACTGGTATTTGTTATATTCCCCGTGATTATTAATTTTTTTATTGATAATCTTTTTAATATCTTATCCAGCTCGGTATTGAAAAAACCGGAGAAGGCGGTTTTTCTTACTATGATATCACTGCCACGGGGTTTTAGTTCTTCGATTATTTTAGATCCTTCTGTATTTTTTATTGCATGAGGAGGAAACATTTTAAACTCGTTGTCATCTTTTTCATGACTGTCACACAGGTATATTACAGGATAACCTGCACTCCTTGCTTTCCCGATTTCCTTTTTTATAGGTTCTATAATCTTTTTAATCTTAGGAATTTTAAACGGTGCGCCCTCCAATACAAAATCATTCAGCATATTTATTATAAGTAATGCTCTGTCACCGGTCATATCTTCACTCGCTTAAATTGTAAAATAATTGTTTCTGAAAGTTATTTTATGATTTATGGCTGATATTTTTCAATTGCAAGTACCTGTATAATAATACCATCTGTAAGATTAATTTTGTAATGTTTTATACCGGTCCAATTTTTGTATTGTCTTTTTATCTGCCCCTCTATAAAATTAAGGAGAGTTTAGGTAATTATAAAAAACTTCAGGAATAAAAAATGAAAAAAAATAAGTTAACAGGATTTCTTATCGTAAGTACAGTATTAATACTGGTTTTATTCTTTATAATGGCACTGTCCTCGTGTACCCGCAGTGTTACTCTTTACTTTTCAGCATCTGGCGAAACCGATTTCTATCTTGTGAAAGAAATCAGGAAAATCTCAGTTAGCGGCAACCTTTATAAAAGTGTGCTTGAGGAATTAATAAAAGGCCCGGAGACTGATGATCTCTATGCAGTACTTCCATCCGATGTCAGGGTCAATTCTGTAAAACTATCCGGCAGCACCGCCACTGTGGATTTCAGTAAAGAAATTATAACAAACTTTGAAGAAATTCCTCACAGCTCCACCACAGAGATTCTTGCTATCTTCTCCATCGTCAATACATTGACCGAGTTCGAAGAAATAGAAAGGGTAAAAATAACCATAGAGGGTAAAGACAGCGGCGAGATAGACGGCCTTTATATAGAGGACTTCTGGGGACATGTGGGCATTTATGAAGAATTCACAAGAAACGAAGAAATTATAAGAGATTCATAATCGAACAGCGGCAATGCAAATACTGTATAAATATGACACAGGATATTAGAAATACAGAAAACCTCGACAAAACAATAAATAAAATAAACGATATAAAATACTTTTTTGAAAATACCCTGACATCCACAAATAAAAAAGCTGCTATTGGATGGTTCTGCACCTATACTCCCGAGGAACTCATAATTGCGGGTGGATTTATCCCTATAAGAATATTCGGGAGAAAAAAAATAATCAAATCCGAAAGTTATTTTCCTATAAATTTTTGCCCTTATATCAAATCAGGCTGGGAGAGTCTGCTTGCCGATGCCGATAATTTCAGGGCACTGATATTTACAAATTCCTGTGACGGCATGAGAAGATTTTTTGATATTGCCAGTAAATATCTTACCAGGATTCCTTCTTATCTACTGGATGTCCCCCATTTAAAAAATAAGGATTCCCAGGATTTCTTAGCCAGCAATATAAGTGATATGAAAATGTTCATAGAAAGACTTAATGGAAAAAAAATAGATAAGAAAGAAATAGAAAATGCGGTAAAACTTATCAATAAAAAAAGAAAGCTTTTAAAAGAATACAGCGGTATCTTCAATAAGTCACCCCACCTTATAGACATCCCGACATACTATAAGGTTATGGAACTATCCATGATATCTGATCCTGAAATCTTTATAGATGATCTGGAAAGATACCTTGTCTTTATCGGAAATATCGATAAAACAAACACCAAAAACGAAATCAGTTTACAGCCCGATCACAGAAATTCTCCGGAGATCATGATTATCGGTAATTTTATAGCTGAAGATAAACTCTGGGAAATGCTATCGAAAATGAATCTTAAACTGGCTTCCGAGGATTTCTGCACTTCAAATAGATATTTCGAGAAACAGGTGGTAACTGACGATAATAAGGATTTGCTGGAGTCTATTGCGGAAAGGTATTTAAATAAACCTCAATGTATGAGAATGGCAGATCTCGGTTCGAAACTGGCCGAGATTGAAAATACTATAGTCAAAAACGATATAAAAGGAGTAATATTTATAACTTTAAAATTCTGTGATAATATGCTTTATTCCTTTCCGCTTCTCAAGCAGAGATTAAATAATATAGGGATTCCGGTTCTTTATCTTGACATAGAATATAATAATTTTTCCGAGGGCCAGGTTAAAACAAGGGTGCAGGCTTTTCTGGAAATGCTTTGATTATTAAAAACGAAACTATGAATCTGCAACATGGGTATAAAAGATAGATTAAAAACAGGTATACAGAAAAATTTAAATCAGAGATATATAAAAAAGCTGCTGGGTATAATTGCATTAAAGCCGATCCTGTATGCCTACGGAAAAACATTTCCTTCTACATCCGATAAATATCTCAATATCTTTACCATAGAAAGTCTAAAGAAGGCCTATTCAGATAATAACCGCCCGATAGGTTATGGATCCCTCTTTTTACCCTATGAGATGTTTTATGCTCTGGGGATCACACCATTCTTGCCGGAAGTCATGGCAGGATTTACAGCCGGGCTGGGACTTGCGCCTCAGACACTTAAAGAAGCTTCGTCGCACTGGTATTCACAGGATCTTTGCACATTTCACAGAAGCGCATCAGGTGCAGCCGATCTTGATTTATTTCCGCGGCCGGATTACATTATAACATCCAATCTGGCCTGTGATGCCGCACAGAAATCATTTTACATACACTCTGTAAAACATAATATCGAAAAAAATTTCTATCTTATCGATGTTCCTTACCGTTATTCAGAGGAATCGATCCGGTATCTGGCTGCACAGATAAAAAACATCTGTACGGATATTTGTTCCAAAACCGGTAAGAAACTTGATATATCCATGTTCGAAGAAGCCATCAAACTTTCAAATGAATTAAGAAAGTGGGCAATAAAGGTGGGCAGCTTAAGAAAAAACCTTGCAGATTACCCCCCTTATTTTAATGGCCTGAATTTCATCCTGCCTTTCCACGGTCTTGCAGGAACAAAAGAAGCGGTCATTTTTTATAAGGAGATATATAAGGATCTGAAAAAATATTCAGATAAACAGAATAAAGAAAGTTCAGGTAAGAATAAACCGGCCAAAAGGATTCTCTGGCTGCACCTTAAACCTTATTACAGAAACGAGATATTCGATATACTTTACAGAGAAAATTGCAGAGTGGTGTTTGAAGAAATCAATCATGTTTACTGGCAAGAACTTGATTATAAAAAACCTTTTGAAAGTCTGGCAAGAAAAATGCTTTCCAATTTTCTGACCGGCAGTATAGATAACCGGATCGACGTGACTCTTAAGGCAGCGCATGATTATAAAGCTGACGGGGCAATTTTATTTTCTCACTGGGGATGCAGGCAGAGCAACGGCGGAGCAAGAATAATAAAAGACAGCCTTAAAAAAATTAATGTTCCAACTCTGGTTCTGGATGGCGACTGTGTAGACCAGAGTAACTCGTCACAGGGTCAGGTAAAAACCAGGCTGCAGGGATTCATAGAAATTTTAAATTCTTAAGTCAAAATAAGGGAAAGGAAACCAATGTATACGTGCGGCATCGATGTAGGCTCAGTTTCAACCGAAGTAGTAATACTCGATAACAAGAATAATAAGATCGTATCCTATGTAATCGCGCTGACAGGTTCGAACAGTAAAAATGCTGCACAAACAGCCTTTGAATCTTCTTTAATGAAAGCAGGACTTAAAGATTCCGAAATTAAATCTATCGTAGCCACAGGTTATGGCAGGATAAACATCCCGTTTGCCAATAAGAACATAACCGAAATAAGCTGCCACGCACGGGGAGCAATATCTTCATTTCCCGATTTGAAAACAGTAATAGATATAGGCGGCCAGGACAGCAAGGTTATAAAACTCGAAGGCGGAAATCCAATTGACTTCCTTATGAACGATAAATGCGCCGCTGGAACCGGACGTTTCCTTGAAGTAATGGCAAAGGCACTTGAAATAAATCTGGAAGAGTTTACCCCTATTTTTAACAAAACAAGCGATAAGGTGGATATAACCTCTACCTGTACAGTGTTTGCCGAGTCCGAAATCGTTTCACTGATCGGACATGGTGTGGATAAAAATAAAATTATCAAAGGGCTCATTTATTCTATTGCCGACAGGATAACAACTATGGTTGAAAGAGTCGGTCTGGAAGAACCGGTTTGTATGACCGGAGGGGTAGCCAAAAATCTGGGGGTTGTAAGGGCACTGGAAGAAAAATTGGCAGTAAAATTAAACATTCCCGATGAACCCAGGATAACAGGTGCACTGGGAGCGGCTTACCTGGCTCAGAATTTATGACCTACAAAAACATTTGAAATTCATCCAGAGACTTAATAAATTTGAATTTATTCCTGTTATCAAGTATTTTATTATCCTCGGTTAAAAGTGGGACTTCACAGAGTTTTGCTGCTGCTATATAAAAAGAATCATATATGGTCAGACCACAGGCATGTGCAATTCTTATAGCACTATTCAATATAGTGTGATCAGGATAAATTACTTTTAAATTCATTTTATGCAACGATTCTTCTATCATCAAAATATCTTCAATACTGAATTTAGATCTTGTAATAAAGGCATTGGTTATTTCCAAGAAGAACAAATCCGGAACTATGACTTCTAATTCATCCAGCATTTTTCGTCGCTGTATTTCCAGGGCAACCTCTATGTTATTTTCGGATTTAACGCTAAACCATTTAACCGCAATCGATGCATCCAATACAATTTCCATTTTTATCTTTTTTCTCTAAATTCCCTGATTACTTCAGTACCGGTTTTTCCACCAGCAAAGCCAATGTTCTTCTCCCGCAAGTCTTTCATAGTTTTTGCCGCCCATTCCATATCTTTCTTTTTCTTTTCCAATTCCCTCTTTTTACTAATATTGGCAATATATTGAGAAGTAGCCTCACGTATCAGCCAACTCTTACTTATTTTTTCGCTGATGCAAAAGTTATTTATCTCTTTTAAATTTTTTTCAGGAATTGTTATATTTATTTTTTTTGAAGACATTGATCACCACTAACAATAAGTATAATTAGTAAAGATTTTTTGTCAACACTGATATTGAACAAGTATTTCAATCTAATGAGATTACATATTAATTTAAAGGTTTCATTAATTTTTTTAGATTATAAATCTCATCTTCCCTGCTTGAGATCTTACCATCAAGTTTCATTTCAAAAAGTTTTGCGAGAACACTTCTGTATTTCTCGGATGGCCGGTAGCCCATATCCTTGAGTGTCTCGCCGCTTACCTCTAAATGCATCCCAAAAAGTTCGGCCAGGTATTTTTTGATATTCTTATAATATATACTGCCCCAGCTACAGGCAATAATCTGGAGTTCCGTAGGAACCTTTCTTACCATATGATAAAGAACAGAATTTCTTTTAATGATATTCTTAAGATTTTTCCTGACCTCGTTCCATCTGTCAAATGACTCGAGTATAATATCCATATCTTTGTTTTTGATCTTCATTTCAGAACACCATCTTTTGATCCCATCAGGTTTGATGCCCTGCAGCAAAACAATAAAAAGCAGTCTCCATTTTTTAACTTCTTTTCCATCTTTTTGATAAAGATCTTTTAATTTCTCATAATAATTCAAAATCTTTTTTACTCCTGCCATAAATTCTTCATCTACTTTTACCTTTATTCCTATTTTTTTCAGGGCACCCAGCTCGCCTAACCTCCTGATCGCTTCCGGAGAATTTTTTTCATTTAAAATAAATATCAGTTCATCTCTTATTCTAACGCCGTTCAATCTCGATACTATATCCATATTGATGGTAGTTCTTGCCAGCTTTTCTGTCTGGCTGTCCATTTTAAATCCCAGTCTCTTCTCAAATCTTACTGCCCTGAAAATCCTTGTAGGATCTTCTATAAAACTCATTTTATGCAGAACCTTTATTTTCTTATTTCTTAAATCCTCCCGCCCTCCAAAGAAATCAAGAAGTTCCCCAAAGTTTTTTTTATTTAAAGAAACGGCCATAGTGTTTATGGTAAAATCTCTCCTGGAAAGATCCTGCCTTATATTTCCTGATTCTACAGTTGGAAGAGCAGCCGGACTTTCATAATATTCTACTCTCGCTGTGGCAATGTCTATATGCTGATCATCGGTGAGTACAAGAACCGAAGTTCCAAATCTCTGGTGAGATTCGAGCCTGCAGTCAAGTCTTGCAGATAGTTCCCTGCCAAATCTTATACCATCACCCTCTACCACAATATCGATGTCAAAGTTAGGTATTTTTAGCAGGGTATCTCTTACTATCCCCCCCACAAGATATGTATTATATTTTAAGACTCTTGCAATGCCGGAAATTACTTTTAATATTTTCCTGACTCTGGCAGGAAAAAAATCCCATAAATCTTCGTAACTGCGGCCATATAAAAATCTCAATATATCTTTTCTTGTGACTATCCCTATGATTTTTTTCTTATCTGTAATCGGTATTCTTCCAATCCCGTTTTCTATCATCAGATTTTGTATTTCACCGATACTGGTATTGGGACCTGCTTTGATAATACCGCGGGATTTAAAACCTTTAACCGGGGCATGCGATAGGCCGTGCCCTATGGCCTTATCTATGTCTTTCCTGGTTATTATACCTACCAGATCACTATTTTTATCCACAATCGGTATTCCCGAATGACCATATTTTTTTAAAATCTCATTAACACGGGATATATTTAGATTCTCTTTTACTACCTGTACAGGGTAAGACATGACATCCTTCGCCAGTACCGGTTTCTTGATATTTTTCTTAAGGGAACTTACGATTCTGCTTTCTATTTCCTCGAAACTCATATCTGTAATAACCGCCGAAGCTGCCTGCGGATGACCCCCGCCTCCGATAACTTTAAGGATCTTGGAAACGTCTACATCTTTGTCATCACTTCTTGCGACCAGATAAATTTTCTCTTTCATTTTGGCCCAGCATATTACCACGCTTACATCTTCGATCTGGGATAACTTTCTTGTCAATACCGATAATCCTTCGATAAAACACGGTATTTCAGCCTGTGAGATTAAAATCTCTATTTCATTTATCTTTATTTTTTTATAGTTCATTATCAGTTTCTCCAGAAGTCTGTGCTGGTCCTCCGATAGGGAAAGATTTAAAAATTTCAATACGACAAATAGATCGGATTCTTTTTTCATGAGAAAAGAAGCTGCTTCCAGATCCTCGGGAGTGGTACCCGGATAGGTGAATGATCCGGTATCTTCATAAATGCCAAGAGTAAACAGAGTAGCTTCAAGGGGGGAAATAGAAATTTTTTTATTTTTTATTATATCCACCAGTATGGTTGTAGTAGCTCCGACTTCCCTGTAATAGGCATGAGTCGATTTCAGATCCTGACGCGATCTTTGATGGTGATCATAGATTATGATTTCTACATTTTCATTATCCAGCGCTTTTCTTGCCGGACCAAGTCTCGAAGCATATCTTGTATCAATAATGATTACTCTTGTTACCATCGAAAAATCAATTCCTTTAGGGTCGATAAGCGGCGGGAGCTCGTCCTCATATAATGTAATAAATTTCCTTACGTTTTGATTTATGGCTGTAGGTAATACAATTTGAGCCTGAGGATATATTTTCCTGGCTGCTATCATCCCTGCAAAGGAATCGAAGTCGGAACTTAAATGGGTCACTATTATTTCCATTGATGTTAGGGTATATATGCCCCTGGTTATTCTATGTATTTATCATAGCAGATTATTTCAGAAAGTGGTTTTCTCTCCCTGTTTCTGCCTTCCATAGCCGGATAACCCAGCGGAGTCAGAGCCACCACTCTTACACTCTCCGGAACATCAAGGAGGTCCTTTACAAGTTTTTCCCTGAACGCTCCGATCCAGCAGGTACCAAGCCCTTTTTCTGCTGCTGCCAGCATCAAATGCTCCAGAGCGATGCCGAGATCTATTGGATAACTATTCATATACCCTCCCATTACGCCATAAGCGTCATCCTCTCTGGCACAGGCTACAATAAGTATCGGGGCTTCTTCTAAAAAAGTTTGATTATTACATGCAATGGAAAGGTCCCTTATTTTTTTCTTATCTTTTACCACAATTAGTTTCCACGGTTGAAGGTTCTTGGCTGATGGTGCTTTTCTGAAAGCTTGCAGAACATAATTCAATTTTTCCTCTTCAACTTCCCTCGGTTTGTAAGACCTTATGCTCCTTCTTGTTTCTACAAGATCCATAAAGCTGCTGAATTGCTTCACCGCTCATTACCCCCTTCTTTTATACTCGAACTAAAAAATATTTCAAGTGGCATTTATGACTTAATACTAAATTTTAATATTTAAGTAGAAACTACTTTATATTAACACTATGATTTTTCTAAGTAAAATTATTTTTACCACGAGTCATGGACATATTTTTTTATGTATCCCTGATAAATCTCTTCTACACCTTTCATTTGATCATTGGTAAGCGGTGGGAGATCCGAAGCTTTAATATTATCTTCGATCTGAGACACTCTGCTTACCCCGGGGATGACACAGCTTACTTTATCATTCATAAGAATCCAGCGGAGGGCGTATCTGGCAAGTTTTTCTTCGGGGAATATCTTTTTAAGTTCTTCCACTGCCTCGAGACCTACTTCATAGGGAACTCCCGAAAATGTCTCTCCTTTATCAAAAGCCTGCCCCTCGCGGTTGAAGTATCTGTGATCCCCCTTTGAAAACACTGTGTCCCTGTCAAATTTTCCTGTCAGCATACCACTTGCCAGTGGGACCCTTGCTATAATCCCAACATTTTTAATTTTTGCCTGGTCAAAGAATTTTTCGGCAGGTTTATGTCTGAACATGTTATATATGATCTGGACAGTGGCCATATTGGGATATTCGATTGCTTTTAATGCTTCTTCTACTTTTTCGACACTGACCCCATAATTTAAAATCTTACCCTTTTCTACCAGTTCGTCCAGAATACCAAAGACTTCCGGTCTATAATAGACTTCTGTAGTTGGACAGTGAAGCTGGACAAGATCTATTGCTTCAAGGTCCATATTCCTTAAACTATCGTCTATGAACTTTATTATATTTTCTTTGTTGTAACCTTCAGTTGTATGGGGAACCAGTCTTCTTCCGGCTTTTGTAGCTACATAAATTCTCTCTCTTGCCGTTTTTAAAAATTTTCCTATGGCTTCTTCGCTCTGACCTTCATTATATACATCCGCAGTATCAATAAAATTTACTCCTTTTTCCACCGCCTCGTTTAGAATTTCTCTGGCAGTATCAAAATTAAATCTCTCTCCCCACTTTCCGCCAAGCTGCCAGGTGCCCAGCGAAATTTCAGAAACCCTGAAACCTGTTTTTCCCAATATTCTATATTTCATAACTGACCTTCCTTAATCCTGACCGGTTTAATTATTTGAAATAACTTAATAGATAAAGACTTACATTTATTGTAACAATAAATCAACCTATTGCAAATTGAGAAACATTAAAATATCAATCCGATAAATTTCTAAAAATCGTAGATTTTAAAGCTTTTTTGTTATAAAATAAAACGAAATTGTTAGTTATTTTAATAACAATATGAATATAAAGAAAAAAATCTTTATATATTTGTTAGTATTTGTTTTTTCTTTTACTTTACTGATCCCTGTCAATCTAATTTTCGCTTCCGATAGCTTCACAGATGATATATTGTTAGTGGCAAAGGAATCAGAAGAAACTGAAGTTTTTGATACAGAGCGCCTGATAACTTTTAGAGATTGCCCTTTTGATTTTCCGATTTATATCAAAGATAACTTTACCAGAATAGAGATCCAGCATTATGATGAACACGGGAAAGTGTCCAAATTCGGAGGGTGGAAGTCCTGGCTTGAAGTTAACGGAGCCAGGATATATGAATGGAGAAGTTTCACCAAAGGTGAGGGATCGAAATGGTATGATTATGTAGACCAGACATATTATGGTGATTATCCACCTACCGATTATACAGATATTACCGACTATATAAATCCGGGAGATAATACAATAACGTTCTATCATTATAATGAAGGCGCTGGTTCTGGTATAACTGTGAAAGTTTATTATAGCGGCACCGGGGAGAGCTCCGGTACCGGAGAAGAAGAAACCTACCAGGAGGAAACACCAGCAGGAGAAACTACTGATGATTATGCAACAGATGAAACTTCTCAGCAGGAAGACCTATCAACTCTGCTTCAACAAGAGCAGGAAACATCCACTCAACAGGATACACCACTCATCACAGAAGAAGTAAATAAGGACAAACTAATTTTCAACTTTAAAAAAGCATTTATAAATCCGGATAATCCTAATTATGTTCTTGGTAGAGGAATACCTGGCCTCACGGAAGAGGATTTAAAATCATACCAGGGAACAATACTATATAAAAAGCTGTTAGGACCAGGAGATTACATTACTGCTGCAAATAGCTGGGAAGATATTGCAAGACTTGCAGTAATTGAATCAAAAGTTCACTACAATTATGCTCAAAATCTGGGTTATTTTAAATCAACATATAATATTCTTTCAGTCTTTTATATAGTTCAATCCTTCAGAGAATCACTCCAGGATATTCCCAAACAATTCAATACCTTAAAATCTGTTGGTTCTGCTAAAGATCTTATAAAGCACAAAGATACAATAATCGGTCTATCATCTAATCTGACCGGAATCTATGATACAGTTATGAATATAGATAGAGAGGGAGCGGCTGATCTTGGCTTTCCCGAGCTGGATGCAAAGGTAATGTTTGTAATCGGTGCAGTTACATCAGGCGGCTGGAGTGTTCTTGGTGATATTTCGAAAGGACTTTTTATTGAAAATGCCAAATTCTCCATAAACTATGAAATGGAAAAAGCAATACTAAATTCATCCCTGGCATATCATGCACAGAAAGCACATGAGCTTGCAATCGATGAAAATATAAGCGCAGAGGAAATAGATGAATTCTTTTTCCATGTAAGAAGAGTTGTTGTTCTGAAGCAACTTGATACATTGCTTAATATAGGAGATTCTATCTCAATATGGCAGGAAAATAGAGATCTCACGACAAGAGCTCTTAATTTTTTCAAAATAATTGATGCAGAAGCTGCACTGGAAGCAGATCTACAACTCTATGACGAAATACTATCCAATTATAAAGGAGCAGAGAGTTTTTTATGGTCGATAATATCTGATTTAGGAATAGAATCCAAATAATAATTTTAAGAATTTATACAAGAGAATGAAGAACTATATTGAATTAAAAGAAAATAAAGTAAAGAAATTTCTATTTCTAATATTTTTCATTGCTCTGATCCTATGTCTGATCAGCTTATTGTTTTGTGGTTGCAAATCTGAGGGAAAAGAGATAACCGGTGAGCAACTGGGCAATGCCATAAAGAAAATAGATGAAGGAGTCAGTGTAAGCCGGGAAAGGGTAGAGGAATTTGATAAATTGGAGAATGAAAATTTTGAGGCGATTTCTCTAACTGATATTCTAAAGTTAGCCTCACTTGATTTCGAATATAATGCAGATGAACAGACTTATGAGGATTACTCCATGCTTACAGCAGATTTTATAGACGGAAGAAGAATAATGATAATCAGATTTTCCAATCCCGGAAAAGTAGAATCATTTTACCTGCAGCTCCAATCCAATTTGTGTGACCAGGAATATAATTTTGACCAGAGGCTTAAATATTCAGATATATGTAATTCTTTTACAAGCACGAATGAATCTAAAAAAGCATATCTTTTGAAAAAACAAAATCATATCATAGCTCTCATCAAATAATCCAGTTTCCACTTAATTATTATATCTTGTTTTTTCTTTATATAACTCTAAAAGCCTTGAAGTAATATCACCTGGGACTCTCCCGGCTACCACAAAGCAGTCGATTTTTTTTACCGGTACGATCCCGGCAACCGAACTGGTTTTGAATACTTCGTCAGCATTTATCATATCCCTGTAATGGACCTTCTTCTGTCTTACTAATATTCTATTTTCATTACATATATCTATAACCGTTTGTCTTGTTATCCCGGGTAAAATATTTTGAGTTAGCGGCGGTGTATAAACTATATTTCTTTTTACATAAAAAATATTGCTTGATGCTCCCTCCAGGACAAGGTGATCCTCTGTCAGAAATATAGCTTCCTGCGCTTCATTGTGATGGGCTTCATCTTTTGCAAAAATATTTTCAAAATAGTTCAGAAGTTTATGGAAATAAAGAGGATTTCCCGGAGAAGGTCTTCTGATTGAAGAAGAGATAATTTTTATTCCCTCCGTGTAATCTTTTTCCGGATACTCATTAAGCGCATCTGCGATTATTATAAGGTTTGCCCTGAAGTTTCCCCTAAAATGCAGTTCTCCGTTGTGAATGCCTCTGGTTACGATTATTTTTATGTAAGCATCCTTCCCGACAAGACCATTTTTAGCAATTGTTTTTTTTAAAGCTTCTTTTATATATTCCTTATCAAAAGCAGTATCATATTTTAAAATTTTCAGTGAATGGAACAGCCTGTCGAGATGAGAGTCCAGCATAAATACAGAACCTTTAAAACTTCTCAAAGTCTCGAAAAGTCCGTCACCATATAGAAATCCCCTATCCCTGACCGGTACTGCGGCTCTGCTTCCGGTAAGAAGTTTTCCATTGATAAAAATATGATTTAACATGACAAATTCCTTATATGGAAATCTTACAGTAACTTTTTTAAATTCTTTGCCCTGAAAAATTTCAAGGTTTCCTCGAGGGCAATTCCCTTGTCCAGGGTTTCCTTATATTCTTCTTCCGGTACCGAATCTTCTACGATACCACCGCCCACATTGTAATAAAACTTATTTCCTTTTATGATAAACGTTCTGATTACAATATTCAAATCCATGGTAGAATCGATTCCGATATACCCGATCGAACCTGTATAGACATTCCTGGCGACCGGTTCCAGCTCATCTATTATCTCCATTGCCCTTATTTTCGGGGCACCTGTTATAGAACCACCGGGAAAAGCTGCCTTTATCATGTTGGAAACATCTACTCCTTTTTTTACTTTGCCGGTTACCGTTGATACGGAATGAAAAACTTTTGCAAATTTTTCAATTACTGCATGCTCGGAGACTATAACTGTTCCATAGTAGCAGAATTTTCCTATATCATTTCTTTCCAGATCCACGATCATATTCAATTCCGCCCTGTCCTTAATGCTATTTTTTAGTTCCATCATATTCTTATCATCACCTGCCCTGTCTTTCCCTCTGGGCCTTGTTCCTTTTATCGGCCGGGTTTCTATAATATTTTTTTTCAGAAATAAAAATCTCTCCGGAGAAGAACTGCCAATACTGAAATCAGGAAACCGTAGGAAGGCAGAGAAAGGAGCAGCATTTTTCTCTCTTAATATGTAATATAGATCCATGGGATCCACCGGCAAATCCGCTTCGAATCTCTGGCTGAAATTCGCCTGATAAATGTCTCCGTTATGAATATATTTTTTGGTTTTAAGTACCCTTTTAATATAATTTCGCCTGGTAAGATTCGAACGTAGCCTGACATCTGAAATATTTTTCCTATAATATTTTTCTATTATGTTCTTTTTTATATCCGCCTTTTTTTTCAGATCGTCCAGGATAACTTCCACATCCAGATTGATTTTCCCCACAAGATCCATGTTCCCGATACCGGGAGAAATATAATCATCTTCCTGAAAAACTGTCCCTGGAATATCTGCATTTTCATTCCTGTAATCTCCGTTCCTGCTGTCTTTTCCCTTTCTGCTTTTCTCCTTGCCCTCAAACACAGGAAAATTCCTGATATAATACCATCTGCCGTCCGTATGACCGTATGCAAGCAGCCGGTCATAGTAAGCAAGATAAAACAGGGGAAGATTGATATCATCCGCTGTATGACAGGGAAGTTTTTCGATATGGTTTTTCAGATCGTATGAGAAATAACCTGTAAAACCACCGAGGAAACGGGGAAGTTTCTCTTTGATCTTTTGAGTTGCTTTTATAACTCTACTGTTATTTATAAATACCGCATCGATTTTTTTTAATTCACTTCCGGGAGGACTGTAAGTATGATCTTTTATGTTTTGTTTTAGAAAAGATAATGGATGCATATAGGAGTAGTAACTCACCCTGCCGGCGAAACTCACGAATTCATTTTTATGACCATAGCTTTTTATAATGAGTTTTGGGTTCCAGGCGATATAGGAAAAAAGGGAATATTTATTTGGTACCAGGCTGCTGTCAAGAAAACACAGATGACTTTTATCCTTCAATGCATAAGCGGCATCCTGGGGTAGAATCTTCAAATCAATGGCTGAAATTGTGGACAGGATTTTCATAAATATATGAAATTTTTAAGTATTTCTAATCCGACCGGGGTCAGAAACGATTCCGGATGAAATTGTATTCCTTCAAGCTTGTGATCTTTATGTCTTACTCCCATTACGATCCCGTCTTCGGTACAAGCGGTGACTTCCAGACAGTCGGGGATGGTATCTTTTTTCAAGATCAAAGAATGATACCTTGCGGCTTCGAATGGATTTTTAATACCGGCAAATATACTTTTTCCATCATGATAGATAAAAGATGTCTTTCCGTGAACAACGGTCCCCGAATTGATCACTTCCGCACCAAATACTTCTCCAATGCACTGATGCCCAAGGCAAACACCGAGTATGGGTATTTTTTTATAAAAATATTTGATCATATCTTTTGATATGCCTGCATCAATGGGCCTTCCGGGACCAGGAGAGATAACTATTCTCGAAGGTGCCATTTTTTCAATTTCATCCAGTGTTATTTTATCATTCCTGCTGACCTTTATATTCTCACCTAAAATCCCGAGACACTGAACAAGATTAAAAGTAAAGGAGTCATAATTATCTATCATAAGCAGGTCTATTTTTTTTATTTTGACAGTTGTATTCATAAAAGAGATTATATTAGAAGCCGGATAAAATCTCAAAAAAAATATTTTTATATCCCAGCTCAGGCTCTTCAATTGATAAATTGACAGTTTAAAGGTAAAATCCTTGCTTATGATAACAGTAGAAAATCTTACCAAAAAATTCGGAAACATCACTGCGGTTGAAAATATTTCCTTCAATATAAACGAAAGTGAGATATTCGGATTTCTGGGGCCAAATGGAGCCGGAAAAACCACGACCATAAGAATGCTTTCAACGCTTATTCCCCCGACTTCGGGGAAGATAACCATAGATAACAGAGACAACCGCAGCAATGGAGAATATATAAGATCGATAACCGGGTTGCTGACCGAGTCTCCGGGAATGTATGAGAAGATCTCTGGTTATGATAATCTTGAATATTATTCAAGCTTTTATAATATACCAGACAGTACCAGAAAAAATAATATCGAAAAATATCTCAAAATGTTTGATTTATGGGATAGAAAAGATGACCTCGCCGGTACCTATTCCAAAGGGATGAAACAGAAACTCGCGCTATCCCGGGCACTTATACATGAACCAAAGATATTACTTCTGGATGAACCAACTGCCGGTCTTGATCCGGAAAGCGCTCATATGGTAAGAATATTCATCGAAGGCTTAAAAAAAGAAAAGACAACCGTTTTTCTCTGTACCCATAATCTGGAAGAAGCTTCCAATCTATCAGATAGGGTATGCATCATAAAGAAAAAGATTATAAGGATTGCCACCCTTTCCGAATTACAGAATGATGATAAAAATAAAAGAGCCGAGATCATATTTACCGATGATGCAGATAGATATGTAAAACTGCTGGAGGAACCTTTCGGGGTAAAGACCATTCATACCGAAAAAAACAGGGCAGCGGTGGTAATTGAAAAACCGGAAACCTCAAATCCTCTGATCATTAAAAAACTTATCGACAGTGGAGCCGGCATCATTTATTTTAACGAGGTAAAGGCAACTCTGGAAGAAATATATCTGGATTTAATAAAAGACGAAAAGACAAAATGAAAAAAGCAGGAATTATTTTTAAAAAAGAAATAAAAGAAGTCATAAGGAATAAAAACATATGGCTGCCTATTCTTATAATCACTGCCATATTTTCGATAGCTATACCGCTTTTCATTATTCTTGGAAGCAGCTCCTTATTGAGTGATGAGGATACCATAAATTTCATTAATAAAATGTTCGGACAGGTTGACGATCCGATCAGGGTACTCATAGGATTTGCCCTGAAGCAATTACTCATTTTTCTGCTCATAATTCCGGCAATGGTTCCCAGCCTGATTGCTCCCTCCTCGATAATCATGGAAAAAGAGAATAATACTCTCGAACCGCTTCTGGCAACACCAATAAAAACGTCCGAATTGCTTCTGGGGAAATCTCTTACAGCCTGGGTCCCGGCTTTTATTATATCCACCATTAATTTTATTATACTTACCGTGGTAGTGGACATAGCAGCTTTCATTAAGCTTGGTTACGCGCCTCTTCCCAATATCGAATGGGTAATAGTTGCGTTTTTGTTAAGTCCGATATTGTCCTTTATACTGACAATGGCCAGCATAATTGTGTCTTCAAGGTCCACTGATATAAGAGCCGCACAGGGAATAGGTGCGGTGATAATATTTCCGATTTATCTTATTATCGGACTGCAGCTTGCGGGATTATTTCTCTTAAATATCACTTATCTTCTCATAGGATGTGTGATACTGCTGGCAGTATGCCCGCTGGTTCTAAAACTGGCAGTAAAGATTTTTGACCGTGAAAATATCCTTACAAGGTGGAAGATGAAAGCTTAGTCACATCTAAAGACACTCTCATCCCTTATGTTAAATTGAAATTCCATAATATCTCATCGGATTATATTATCTGGTTCTTCTTCTTATTTTTCTTAATTTGTAATTAAGATCATCTTTATGTGTATTTCGATAATTATCACTTCTTCGGTTTCCCTCAAAACTTCTGGTTTTCTGGGGTTTGGCTTCATTTACCAAAAGGGGTCTTTCTTTGAAAGTACTCTGGTTATACTTTTCTATGGCTTTGGCTGCCTCTTCTTCGGTGCCCATTTCTACGAATCCAAAGCCTTTTGACTTGCCGTCCAGACTTCTGATCACTTTTGCATACACCACAGTCCCTTCACTGGAAAATAATTCTTCCAGTTCTTTGTCCAGGGTAGAGTATTCCAGATTGCCCACATATAATCTTTTATTCACTCCGACTTCCTTTCGTCTTGTTAAAAATTATGTTTATATAAAAAACAGGAACATTAAAAATAATGTTTAAAAATACTGACTTTACTCTGGAAGATTCGCTAAAAAACGCGGACTCTTACATTAATACATTATTTAACGACAAATCCTACTGGTAATTTAAATTATGCTGTAAAATCATCAATCCCTGTGCATTAATTATATATTATATTTTCTATTTTATACAATTTTAATCGGGATTGGCATAAAACCTGTTCAAGAACCTAAATTATACATAAATATATATATATTGACATGAGTTTATTAAAAAGATTATAATTAGGGCTCTCTTTTGTTTAATGATGTTTTGATTAAGAGTTAGGCTTTGTTACTGCACTTACCTCTCTAAAAGAAATATTATGAAGCTTGGAGAGACTATAATAAAAAGGAGGTAAGAATGCAAAGTAACAAACTATATGTTGGAAATTTAAGCTACTCTGTTACAGATAAGCAGCTTGAAGAGCTTTTCTCTCAACATGGACAAATCAAAGAAGTTACCATAATCGGAAGTAAAGGATTTGGATTTGTTGAAATGTCTGATGCAGCAGAGGCAGAAAAGGCAAAAGAAGCTTTAGATGGCACGACCTTTGAAGGCCGTACATTGAAAGTTGATGAAGCCCGTCCTCGAAGAGAGAGAACAGATAACAACTACAGAAGATATTAAATTAATTAAATATAATTAAGATTAATTTGATGATCTAAAAAAGACCCCGCTTGAGGTGGGGTCTTTTTATATTGAATAATAAGTTTATGTCAAATTATATACAAGAATCTCATAATACCTTAAAACTGCTGCTGACATAATTATTAAACTAGGATTTATTAAATCTATCCGAATTATGTTTCTTACATTCATCGGCATATGGGCAATCCATACAAATACTCTTCTTTTTTGACTGCCTGATGAAAAATATTATTAAATAACCCAGCGCAGCCAGGCCTATAACTATTATCAAAGGCATTTCCCACATTTATATCACCAATTTTTATATAAAAATTTATTTGATAAAAATTCTTCCGATCTGAAAAACCAGAAAAGATACTACCCAGGCAAGCAGTAAGGTATATCCCATCTGGAACAACATCTCTTTTGTCCCTGCTTCTTTTCTGAATATAGCCATAGCAGCAAGGCAGGGGAAATAAAGCAGAGTAAATAACATGAAGTTATATCCAACCAGAGGAGTATAATGATTATACAGAGCAGTCTTTAAAGAATCAGGCTGCCTATCTGTCTCCTGTATGCTGTAAAGGGTACCCATAGTGGACACGATTACTTCTTTTGCGGCAATTCCCGAAATAGTGGCAACTACCATTTTCCAGTCAAAACCAAGCGGCTTGAATACCGGTTCCAGGAAGCGTCCTATTCTTCCTGCCGCCGAATATGCCAGCCTCTCACCTGCCATTTCTGCCTCTACTGTGGCTATTCCTATATCGTATTCCTGGCCGGTTATTTCACCGGACTGATACAACCGTTCGGTTTCTTCAATCTGACCGGCATAATCCTGAGTGTAATTATTTCCAATCATGGGAAAAGTAAAAAGTATCCACATCAGTATAGATATGGCCAGTATTATGGTACCCGCCTTCTTGACATACAACCAGGCCCTTTCCCAGGTATGGATCAGTATTCCTTTAAGCGTTGGCAACCGGTAAGCCGGAAGTTCCATGACAAAAGGATCAGACTCGCCCCTGAACCTGGTTGCCCGCAGCACTTTAGCCATAATTACAGCCATTATCACACCTATTAAATAAATTGAGAATATCACATTTCCGGCCACCGCAGGGAAAAATGCTCCGGCAAAAAGTATATACACAGGAAGTCGAGCGCCACAACTCATAAAAGTATTTATGTGCATGGTAACCAGCCGGTCTTTTTTATTTTCGAGAATCCTGGACCCCATATATGCCGGGACCGTACAGCCAAATCCAATAACCAGAGGAATAAAGGATTTTCCATGAAGCCCTATTTTATGCATTATCCTGTCCATAACAAAAGCAGCTCTTGCCATATAACCCGAATCTTCAAGAACAGCTATGGCAAAAAAAAGCAGTATTATATTAGGGGTAAATGTAATTACTCCTCCCACTCCACCTATAATCCCGTCAACCAGTAGCGACCTTACGAGACCCTGCGGTACGATATTAGTGACGAGAGCACTTAATTTCTCGAAACCCAATCCCAGCCAGTTTGCAGGATATTTTCCAAGTGTAAACACAAATTGAAACATAAGCCAGATTACAAAAGCAAATATCGGTATTCCCATTATCCTGTTAGTAAGTATCCGGTCAATCTTTTCGCTTCTATCTAATTCTGCCAAACCAGTTTCTTTGTATGCTTCCAGAAGAGCTCCTTTTATAAATCCATATCTCGCATCGGCTATTATCACCTCGGGAGGATCTCTTAGAATACTGGTTATATGATTTACCGAACTCCTGATAGTTTCATCAATTTTAGAGTATTTCGGACCGGACGCTTTTTTTATGGTATCAATTATTTCTTTGTCCTGTTCAAGTAGTTTTACTGCTATCCACCTCGTATCAAAATTAAAGGTCGGAATTTTTTGTTTTTTTAAAACTGATATGATCCTTACGATTTCATTTTCTACTTCCTCGCCATATTTTACTTCTACTTTTTTCTCTTTCTTGCTTTTTACCACCATGATTACTGCTTCCAACAACTCTTTACTTCCCAATCCCTTTGATCCTACCATTTCTATAATAGATACACCTAAAAGTTCCGAAAGCAGATCGATATCGATCTTTTTACCACTTTTTTTTACGATATCTGTCATGTTGAATGCTAAAATCAGGGGTACTTCAAGTTCAATAAGCTGAGTTGCAAGGTAAAGATTGCGTTCCAGATTGGAGGAATCAACGACATCAATGACTACATCAGGTTTCTCATTAATAACAAAATTCCTGGCTACAATTTCTTCCATAGAGTATGCAGTAAGACTATAAGTGCCCGGCAGGTCAACTACATTTATTTTGAATTCTTTATACTCGACTATACCTGACTTTTTTTCGACAGTAACACCCGGATAGTTACCCACATGCTGCCTTAAGCCGGTTAAATTGTTGAAGATTGTTGTTTTGCCAGAATTGGGGTTTCCTGAAAGCGCTATGGTTATTTGTCTCGCTGTCATTAAATCTCCCTGATTTGAATCTTTTCAGCCATTCCTCTTCCTATAGCGAATTTTGTACCTTTAACCATAACGCATAACGGTCCTCCTCTGGAGGCACCGGAAACATAAAAGACTTCACCGGGGATAAATCCCATGGCGCAAAGCCTGGAATTAAGCCTGCATCCACTGTCAATTCTTGCTATTTTATATTTTTTGCCCGGCGCAGCTTCAGCCATACTGAAAATATCCTCAGCTCTGTAATGCTCTCTATTTGCTTTTCTTCCTCTGAATTGTAAACCCCATCTTCTCATTTTATTAGCCTCATTAATAAATATTAGATAAGTCTAACATTAATAGGTCTGTATAAATTTGTCAAGAAATATTTTTAAAGTAAGCAATAAAAATGAAGAATTGTAGTGAAGCTTGAAGTCTCTATTTCTTTATCTTTTTTTTGCAACTCTCAGGATATATCTCATATTTAGCATAGTAATTAAAATTTTTTAACCACTGAGGATAACCATCCGGACAGGTATCTACAAACCTGCTAAACTTTATAATTTTATCCATAGCTTCTTTACTTATATAATGTTCAATATTGCAGGCATCCTTTTTTGAAACTCTGTCGCTTACTCCCAGGATTTCGTTTAAGAATTTATATACGTTTTCATGTTTATCATTTACTATTTTTGCCAGTTTATGACCCTCGTCAGTTAACTCCAGGTATCCGTATTTTTCATGTATTACCAGTCCTTTTTTACTGAGTTTACCTATTGCGTCAACTACCGATGGCGTTTTTACATCTAAAAATTTGGCAACTTCCTTTACCCTGATGACTTTATTGGTAAGACTCAAGACATATATGGCCTCAATATAATCTTCCATGCTCTGACTTAGCTTTTTCATATCTTTCCGGTTTCCTGTTTATCTAAATATGTTAGTTCTATCTAACTATACTCATAAATAAAGTCTTTGTCAAATTTCAAATGACTGGTTTATTTTGCAAGTATTAAAATTAGACCACTACCCTGTTTCTGCCTTCATCCTTCGCTTTATACAGGGCATCATCTGCATATTTTATCAGATAGTCCATTTTTGTGGCATCGAAAGGAAAATTGGATACTCCTAAGCTTATAGTGATATTGCCCTGTGGTTTTACTTTTTCCTCCCCCTCAAACTTACATTTGTCCACAACCTCGCGTAATCTCTCTGCAAAAATCCTGGCACTTTGTTTATTGGTTTCACTGCAAATTACGGAAAATTCTTCCCCTCCATAGCGGTACACCCTATCAGTAGTTCTTTTATTCTCAATAAGGACCCTGCCCATCTTCCTCAGGATCATGTCCCCCATCTGATGACCATGAAAATCATTATAATTTTTAAAATAATCAATATCTATCATTAGAAGAGATAAACTTTTCACATATCTTATGGCTTCATTTAGAGTATCTTTTAAATCCATATCAAATTTTCTTCTATTGTATACTCCGGTTAACTCGTCTATTATCGTCAATTTTTTTATTTGCTCGTAATTTAATGCCCTTTCTATTGCAATAGAGATTTCATGGGCCAGTATATTCAAAAAATATTCGTGTTTACTGGAGAATGCATTTGTTTTTATCGAATCGATATAAATGATCCCTCTTACTTCGTTTTTTACTATGATAGGAATACATATCATAGAAGTTGTTTTTTCACCTTTTGGAATGCTATATTTAAAATTGGAATTTTCGATATTTCCAATGAAAAGTTTATTTTTTGTGGATAATATATATTTTATAAGGGGCATCTCCCGGCTGAACTCTACTTCTCTGATACTTTTTCCGAATCCGATCTCGCTCTGCAGCCTTACTCCTTTTTCGTCTATGAGAATTATGGCACACCCATTACAATTGATAACCTTGAAAACCTTGTCTACAATCAGATCGCAGACTTTCTCCAGTTCCAGCTCGGATCCGATAGTACTGGCAATTCCAAAGATAGCCTTTAGAATTTTTAAATCAATACTCTCTTTGCTTTCCATTATTAATTTAAAATTTGAAATACTCCTATATTTTCAAATATTATAAAAATTCTAAAATAGCCAGATTCCCATAGATTTAGGATTTCTTCTTTATCTGCCCGGTATTTGTATTTAGTACTATTATATATTAAAGAAAAGAAAACCTGTATAAATTATAACCAATATTTAATAAATATATAATACGAGATGGAGAATTTTCTAACAAATTTATAATACGATATGGAGTATTTTTGAATAATTAATGATTAAGCGGAGTCTCTTTTTATTTTCTCAACTACAGCGTCTGCAAACTCTCTGGTGCCAACAGCAGTGGGGTCATCTCTTCGGGATTTCAAATCATATGTTACAAATTTTCCTTCTCTGATAATTTCTGCAACAGACGATTCCAGCAAATCGGCATATTTTTCTTCTCCAATGTGCCTTAACATCATCACTGCCGAAAGCATCATTGCAGTAGGATTCACCTTATTCAAGCCTTTATACTTTGGGGCGCTGCCATGAGTGGGTTCAAACAATGCAATATCTTCACCAATATTTCCGCCCGGAGCCACGCCCAATCCCCCCACCAGTCCCGCGGCAAGATCAGAAATTATGTCTCCATATAAATTTGGTAGAACCAGGACATCATAAAGCTCGGGTTTCTGTACCAGCTGCATACACATATTGTCCACAATTCTATCTTCCGATTCTATGTCACTATACTCCGATGCAACCTTCCTGAAGACCTCCAGAAATAAGCCATCTGAGTATTTCATTATATTTGCCTTATGCACCCCAGTAACCTTTTTTCTATTATTTTTCCTTGCATATTCAAAAGCAAATCTGATTATATTTTCAGAACCCGTTACCGAGATTGGCTTAATGCTTATCCCGCTATCGCTTCTCACCAGAACGTCTTTTTTCCCTTTTATAAAATCGATAAGCTCCTCTGTATCTTTGCCACCTTTCTCAAACTCTATTCCTGCATATAAATCCTCTGTATTTTCTCTTATTATGACAAGATCGATATTGCTATATCTGCTTTTTACTCCCTCGTAACTCTTACACGGTCTGACACAGGCATAAAGGTCAAATAATTTTCTCATGGCGACATTTACACTTCTGAATCCAGTCCCAACCGGTGTAGTAATGGGACCTTTTATCCCTATTTTATTTTTCTTTAGTGATTCAATAACCCTGTCGGGGAGAACCGTCCCTTCCTTCTCGTAAACTTCAGCACCGGCATTTACGATATCCCATTTGATATCCACTCCGGTTGCTTCCACTGCCTTAACCGTTGCCTCACTGATCTCCGGTCCGGTACCATCCCCCGGTATTAAAGTTATTATATGTTTCATAGATTGAATCCCTTATTCTTAGTAATATGATTGACAAGTCCGCCGTCATCTAAAATTTTTATCATCACTTCCGGCAGAGGACTGAACTGCAACTTCAAATTTTTAGTTTTATTATCTATTGTTCCTTTTTTTAAATCGATTTCCAATATATCTCCTTCGTCGATTTTATCGGTGTCGCAAATCAGGGCAGGAAGTCCCACATTAATACTGTTCCTGAAAAATATACGGGCAAAGGACTTTGCCAGAACCGCTCCGACACCGGCCATTTTCATGATAAGCGGTGCATGTTCCCTGCTTGATCCCAGCCCAAAGTCCCTGCCTCCAACAACAAAATCCCCTGGTTTTACTTTTCCGGCAAATTCCGGATCAGCATCTTCCAGGACATGTTTTGCCAGCTCGGGCAAATCGGACCGAAGGTGAAATAATCTCCCCGGAGCAATAAGATCAGTAGAGATATCATCACCAAACTTAAAACTTCTTCCT
>Ga0315549_1001228_pt1 | contig 27147 bp, 22 predicted proteins | sample SalMarSW160200MG_FD_203101 | JGI IMG/M metagenome (GOLD analysis project Ga0315549, IMG submission 203101) | Salt marsh sediment microbial communities from the Plum Island Ecosystem LTER, Massachusetts, United States - Salt Marsh Sediment SW1601-200 ... | reverse complement strand
GGCTCATAACAAAGACTACACCGGAGTCTATGAAGGAAAATAAGGAGGCTGTCATGGCTCAGAAAAAGATATATGCTTTGCCTAATATAGTTACCCCGAACACGCCGGTGATTTTTAATCCTGATATCTGCGACGGGTGCAACACTTGTGTAGAAGTCTGCCAGGTAGATGTCTATATACCCAATCCCGAGAAAGGCAAACCGCCGATAATACTGCATCCCGATGAATGCTGGTATGGCGGCTGCTGTGTCAACGATTGCCCTCGCCCCGGAGCTATTTCCTTCAACTGGCCGGTGCAGCAGCGAGCTTACTGGAAAGACAAGGCTACGGGTAAGGTCTTGAGGGACAGTTATTAGCGCTCAGGCTGTAATATCGTTCAGCACTTGGTATGCTAGAAAAGCTGGAAGAATAGCTTATCGGGCAACTGCCTTCTAAAGGCCGGGCGCGCCGTTATGTTGTCAGATTTATCGCTATAACGACCCTGCCAATTTATTTATGATGCTTATGTTTTTACTGTAATAATTTGCGGTTATTAGACATCAGATTATAAAAGAAGCGGAGTACCCTGAACCATTTTGTTTTACTCCGCTTCTTCTACTTATAAGCTGCTACTCCTCAACCAGGCCATGGGCGATAAGGTACTCCCGGGCAACCTCATCCGGTTCCATCTTGTCGTTGTCAACTCTGGCGTTCAGGGCCTGCCATACCTTCTGCCCTTCACTGACTAGAGCCGGGGTAGCTGGCTCTCCGCCACCGGGGAAGGTGGCTACCAGATCATTGAGGATATCCTCGATTTCAGGGTATTTATCGAGGACCTCCTGGCGGACATAGGGTGCCAGGTCGTAGGGAGGCCAGAAAGCCTTATCGTCCGAATACACATGCCATGAATTTTTAGCGATAATGGCATCCGTACCAAAGGCCATAGCGATATCACACTCGTGATTTTCCAGACCCAGAAGTGATGCTCCCGGTGCCCCGGTCATGAGGGAGTTCTCGGCGACTTTGAAGCCGTAGAACTTCTCCAAAGCGGGTAGACCATCGGGGCGTGTGGAGAACTCGAGACCTACGAATGTTTTAACATCCGCTCCTGAGTTATAGAGCGCCGCGAGGTCAGATATTGTCGTCAAATTATTCGCTTCGACAAAATCGGGCCAGGAAACCAGAACGTAGGTGTTGTTGTTCCAGATGGCATCCAGCCAGGCAAAACCGTTGCCGGCATCCTCTTCCTTTACCATGTCGTATATCTCGTTGTTGTCAGCACCCGGTGTGTACTCGTGCCCCAGGTGAGTCATCCAGGCCGTACCTGTATAGTCGGCACAGATATCGATATCCCCGGATTCCATGCCACCCCGGAGGATATCCGTGGAAAGGTCGGAAGTCAGGGTAACCGTGAAGCCATTCTCTTCAAGAACCTGCTTCATCAGCTGGCCGATAACGTATTCCTCGGTGAAATTTTTATTTCCGACGGTTACCTCCTTGACCTTCTCTCCACACCCCGTCATCATAACGGGGACAAGACCGATGATTAGTGCTAAACATAACAAAACAAACTTTCGCATCTCCATACCTCCTAAAAATTTCTATTAATTTTTACAGCTTAGGTTGTTAATAAGCCAACATCCTTTCTATCACCTATCACCCCCTTTCAAGCAGTTTTCGCATTAATTTTCAGCCCCTTTGGTGTCATCCGGCTTTCAATTAGCTCCAGGAAATAGCCCAGGGTAATAGCCAGAAATGCGGTGGGGGCGGCTCCCTGTATGATGATTAAAGGCTCTCCGGCGAACACCCCGGCCAGCGTTATCCAGCCCAGGCTGCGAACGCCGATAAGCGCCGCCAGCTCGGCTGTACCCACGGTTACAATAGTGGATATGCGTATCCCGGTCATAATCACCGGCTGGGCCAGGGGCAGCTCTATCTTTTGCAGGATTTGCCAGCGGGTCATGCCCATTCCCCGGGCAGCTTCAATAACGGCGGAGTCGATGTTATTCATGCCGGCATAGGAATTGCGCAGGATGGGCAGCAATCCGTAGACAAAGAGGGCAATGAATGCCGATCGCAGGCCGAAACCTATCAGCGGTACCATAATCGCAATAACAGCCAGGCTGGGGAGGCTCTGCGCCACATTACCGGTACCGATTACACCCGGTGCCAGCCTGTTAAATTTGGGGCGCGTAATCAGGATGCCCAGCGGCATAATGATGACTATAGCCGCCAGCACGGGGACAAACACCAACAGGAGGTGGGATCTGGAGGCGCTCAGTATATCGCTATAGGTGAAGGCAATCGACGTGCCTATCCTGCCCAGGCTGGTAGTCCAGACGGTCAGGCCGATAAGTATAACCAGGAGACTGATAAGGACTATCCGGCGTCTCACTTTGAACCCCCGGTTTTTACGGCTTCGTGCAGGGCTTCCTGGATAGCGTCAAAGGTCAGGATTCCCTTAAGCCGGTCATCCCCATCTACGATAGGTAATATCTTGAACCCGCTGCCCAGCATCAGGGAAAGTGCCTCGTTGAGCACGGCGTTGACATCGGAGGTCGTCGAAGACGGGCTCATGACATCTTTGACTATTTTTCCCCTGCCGGTTTTCATGGCTTCCGCGCTGGCCCATCCCAGAAACTTCCTGTCAGCATTGATAACCGCGATGGAATCTACCCCTACTTTTTCCAGCCGACTCCGCACCTTATCCACTTTCTCGCCAATGTCCGCGGTGAGCGGCGAACCGGTCATCACATCCTTCACCCGGAGCAACTGCAGACCTTTCAGGGCACGGTCGGCACCGACAAAACCCTCGACGAATTCGTCCTTGGGCCGGTAAAGGAGGTTAGCCGGGGTATCGTACTGCACCAGTCTGCCTTCCTTCATCAGGGCTATCCTGTCCCCCATCTTTATGGCTTCGTAAATATCGTGCGTCACGAAGATAATCGTCTTTCTTATCTTCTGCTGTATTTTCAGGAACTCGCTCTGGAGTTCCACCCGGTTTATCGGATCGATAGCGCCGAAAGGCTCGTCCATTAAGAGTATCTCAGGGTCAGCCCCCAGGGCGCGGGCGACACCTACCCGCTGCCGCTGCCCTCCGGAAAGCTCGTTGGGGTATCTGGCTATGTATTCCCCAGGATTCATCCGTACCAACTCCAGGAGCTCCTCGGCCCGCTGCCTTCGCCGGGCTTTATCCCATCCCTTGAGGGCGGGAACGGTCTCGATATTCTGCCCCACGGTCATATGCGGGAAGAGCCCTATCTCCTGGATGGCATAGCCGATATTCCGGCGTAGCTCGCTGTCGTCTATCTTGGTATTGTCCACACCATCGACGTATATCTTACCGCTGGTAATCGGGATAAGGCGGTTTATCATCTTCATGGTGGTGGTCTTACCGCACCCGGATGGCCCTAAGAAGACGCACATCTCCCCTTTATTGACCTCGAAGCTCATCTCGTCAACGGCCTTTGTGCCGTCCTGATATATCTTGGTTATTTTTTCCAGTTTAATCACTCTTTATTTCTCCATTTTTAAACCCTTTGGGGTAATCCGGCGCTCAATCATAGCCATCAGACCGTCAACCAGCAGCGCCAGGATAGAGACGGACACTCCGCCGATGATTATGAGGTCCATCCGGGCATTTCTCAGCCCCCGGAAGATAGGGACCCCGAGCCCTCCGGCACCTATTATCGCTGCGATGGCGGCTATACCGATAACCAGCACAGTGGCGTTCCTTACCCCGGCCATAATAACGGGGACAGCCAGTGGGAGCTTAATTTTCAAGAGGATTTGTCTTTCGTTCATGCCCATACCCCGGCCGGCTTCTATTATGGCCGGGTCGACCGCCAGGAGCGCTTTATAAGTATTACGCAGGATAGGGAGCTGCCCGTAGATGACGAGGGCGATGACGGCAGGAAGAAAACCGATGGCCGGCAGCCCGATACCGCTGAGGAGAGACATTAAAAGCCCGTAGAGCGCCAGGCTGGGGATGGTCATAACAATCTCGGCTAGATAGAGAACGGTATCGGAAAGGTGCTCCCTGCCCTTGCCTGTTATATAAATTCCTATCATAACACCAAGGACAATGAAAATGATGACAGCAATAAAGATTAGCCACAAATGGGCGAGCACCCATCCGGCTAATAACTCTGGCCGGCGTGTTATAAATTCCCAGGCTTCTAGCATTACGATAAAACGACTCTAAAAACAAACTGACGGCTAAAATCACTCAACTGCTAGAAAAGAGCGACTGTTCCCTGCAGAAGGGGGCCAGTCCTACACTGTATAATGCTAACCCGTGGTATGATTATTGTCAACCTTGATAAATAACCAGCGTTATGGTAACTGAGTGTGTTAGCTGTACCCCATCCGTGATATTTCTGTGATTTTTAAGCCCTGTATTGTTACCTCTCTGTGATTTCATTCATTCAGACTTAAACTATATCAAGTTAGCTCACTTTGAGGTGGCCCATGCCAGTCAAAATCAATGGGAACCTTTATTACGCTACCGTGGAGACATGCGAGAAGACCGGTATCAGCCGGGCTACGCTTTCACGATGGCTAAAACAAGGTTTGCTTAAAGAATTGCACAAGGACAGACGGGGCTGGAGGTTATTCACCGAGGATGACTTGAAGAAACTCAAAGCTGAAACGGAAAGAATAGAAGTGTCCAGATTGCCATGACACCAGGTGCCGTTAGAAATCTACAGGGAGCACCGGGACGGAACCGCTAATGGAATTTCCAAAGGGCAAAGTTGCCGTAGTACTGGCCCTCGTTTTTATGCCGGCTTTACTAGCCACGATTTTTTACTCTGGCGTGTATTATGGTCAGGTAAATCCTGACAGTCAGGCCGTTCTCAATCACAGAATATATATTATAGACAGGACTACAGGAGAAGTCAGGGACGAACCTGTTGAAAGCAGTATCGGGAGATTCGTCTATAAACCGATTGAAAAGGTCATTGAGCGAGTGGACTATGGGCTTTCGGAAGGGGTCGTTATAAACCGCTTTGAAAACCCCGGGACATTACGTTATTTTCAGGACCTCGGCGAACTGGAACGATGGCTGGAAGAAGTCGAGTTACCCGATATTGCCTCCGAAGTGGCATCCGAAAAAACCAGCCCGGAAGTGAAAAACCGGGACTGCGATGACTATTCCCTGAAGTTGCAGGAAGACGCTTTACGGGACGGCTACATGCTCTCCTTTGAGGTTATCAATTCCGGCGAGTATAACGACCTTTTCAAAGAAGGCCGGATACCGGACGGCGCCATTCATGCTATCAATTCGGTGATAATCGGTAACAAAGTATATTACATCGAGCCGAAGACCCGCGAAATCGTCTTCGTGGCCAACCTCGACTGAAGTCGATTTTACGACGGCATAGATAAGGATTATACAGGTTTCACCCCGCCTTTATAACCCCACGCAGAACCGTAACAAACGTTTAATTTTACCCGTTTGAATTCAATTAATTAGGATTTGTTACCTTAAACTGTTGACATTCGCCATTTGGCTAACATATTATCTATAGTGGTGGTGTACACCTTATTAGTTACACAAGATTAAGATGCGGTTTATACCAGAGGAGGTGATGCCTAACGAAGCGATTAGATATGTCAACTGTCAAAAATGAGCATCATACAATACAAGCAATCTCAACAGGAGGAAATAAATGAAGAAACTTATAATAAGCATTTTAACAGCTCTTATTCTGGTAGCGGTTATGGCCATGCCGGCGGTGGCGGTTGAGGATACGCAAACCGTGCCGGCATCAGTTAGCGTGAATGATGTTGTCAGTATCACTCTGGCCGGTGGTATTAGCTTTGGCAGCGTTGTACCACCAGTGGTGGAACAGGGAACTACAGGGCAGGTGGATGGCAGTCCCTCTGTTAATATTACCATAGAATCTGAAACAAATGTCGAGGTAGATGTCGGCATCATGGGAACAATAACCGCTGGTACTAACCTGACTCTGGATAACTGGAAATACAGCACCGTATTTGAAACCAGCTTAATCGGACTAACCGGTTCTTACGCCGAGGTATATTCTGACCAGGCTGCCAGCGGCTCTGCTATCGTCCTTAATTTCTATCACTATATTACGGTTCCAGACGGTACTCCGTCCGGTCTCCATACAGTCGATGTAAGCTACAAGGCACAAGAAACCACTGTTGGATTCCCGTAGGAGTGAAGATGAAGAGGGTTTGCCTGCTGGCATTAGCTGCGCTGCTGTTGGTAGCGGTGCCGCTGGCAGCGTGGCTGTATGTGCCGGTGCCAACGCCGGCCTATGCTGATACCATCAGCATCACCCTATTTGGTAACATTGATTTCGGTAATGTCACACCACCTGTGACCAAGTGGGGGGCTACCGACCAGGGCGATGGTAGTCCTGCCATCACTATTACCGTAGAGCCTGAATCTGGCAATGTAGATATCGGTATCAAAGGGGAAATAACTTCTGGTAATGGTCTTGACCTGAGCAACTGGCTTTACTCAGAAAATTTTACAGGTGGTACTACTGGTTTAACGATAGGTTATGTAAAAGTATATGAAAACGTAACTGTTGGTGATTACGATTTCTATCACTGGATAAAGGTGCCGGCCGGTACTCCGGCAGGCAGCCACACGGTAAATATCAGCTATAAAGCAATTGCTACTGGGGGTACATACGAGTAAGGAATAAATATGAAGAAAATTTACCTGCTGGCGCTGGCGGCGCTGCTGCTCCTGGCGCTGCCGCTGCCGGTACAGGCCGATGAAGCGCCTAAATACAACTTCGCCAGCTCCCAGGGCGCTAAAGACCTGAAAATAGTCCCCGGCGACGAGGGCACGGGCAACATCTACTTCTACAACATAGACGGCAACCGCATCACTCACGTCAGCCTTGAGGTAAGCCAGGCGCCCTCCGGCTGGGAGGTGACCATCGAGCCTCCCCTCTCCGAGAGACAGGTGCTGGTCAACGAAATGCCGGTGACGGTGGTGGAGAACCTCTACGTGGAGCCCTGGGAACTGCTCCCCGACGAACCCGGGGACGTGCCCGAAGGCATGGTCTCCATCAAGGTGTCGACGCGTGGCTACACCCTGGGCAAGCAGGCGCAGATTGTCATCAGTATACCGGAAGATACATCCCTGGGCACCACCGGCACGATAAATATCGCCGCCGAGGCTTTCTGGCTGGGACAGTCCGGCGCTGCCGCCATCAAGCAGGCAAGGGACTTCACGTTCAATGTTACGGCAGTCTCCGGTTCCACCGAATATACCGAGACAATCGTCAGCGAGGAAGAAGAACCCATAGTCGAAGAGGAAGAACCCGGGCCAGCCGGGACCCCTGAGCCATCGGAGCCGTCCGTGGAACCTGCCCAACCCACCCCTGGCACCGAAGAACCTGAAGAGCCTGCCTCAAGCGTTATCGAATCTGAACCAGCCGGGCCGCCTCTACCTCCTGAGGGCGAAAGTGAGACCGGTGATAATATCATAATGAACTGGCTGCCGGTTATCATCGCCGGGGTGGTTGTCATCCTCGGCGCTATTTTGATTCCGGTACTCGTCGCCAGGAGAAGAAGGTAACTGAACTGTAGCGTGTCCGATTATTACCAGCGATAAATATCCAAACGTCGAATAATGACATTAAATCAGTACGCACCCTAAAGAACAACAATGATGAGCTTCAGGAAATTAAGAAGTCAACTATGGCTTTTGGTCACCCTGGCGGTGGCTATTATTGCCATCATATACAGCAGCGCCGTGGTTAATACGGCCGACGTTTACAGTGACAACGCATCTGTTACCGCTAATGTTACGGTGCTTGGCGGGGGTAATGGCGGCGGCGGCGGCGGAGGAGGTGGAGGGGGCGGCGGTGTTACCAAATCATCACGTTTCACCAGCTTAAGGAGTGCTATTTCTGAAAATGGTACCCTATGGGACCCTGTTGAGGCACTCAGCCTGGACAATAAGCTCCTGTTATATCTTCCAGCTGGTACGGTTGCCAAGAACAGGAATGGCGTTTTCCTGAGTACGATTACGATTACTACCATAGAAGACCCGGAAGAACCCCCGGATGACTGGAAAATAATCAGTTTCGCCTACGAGCTTACACCAGTCGGCTCTACCTTCAACCCGCCCATAACTCTCACCATTGAATATGACCCCTCTTTAATTCCTTGGGGAGTCTCTGAAGAGAGTTCATTTATTGCCATCCTGGACGAGGACAAACTGGAATGGATAAAACTGGACTGCACTGTAGACACGGATGAGAACATAGCTGTCACCAGTATTAGTGGCTTCTCTATATACGCCGTTCTTGCTCCAACTGTCCCGGAACCAGTTCCAGAACCAACTCCTGAACCTGCGCCAGAACCGGAACCGGAGCCAGAACCGGTACCAGAACCTGCGCCAGAACCGGAACCAGAGCCAGAACCAATACCAGAACCGGCTCCGGAGCCAGAACCAACACCAGAACCAGAGGTAGAAGCACCAGTAACAACACCAGAAATGCCAGATATTGAACCTGGTGGATATAATTGGAGCCGAATTCTAATGTTAGTTGGCGGTATACTGGTGATACTCGGGGTGCTCGTATTCTTACTGAGGCGCTATGGCTAATCATGGAGAATTTATTGCGAGGTACAGTGAGTTAATTATCAGTTGATTAGACTGCTCAGCCAGTTTGCCCACTATCAACTTCATCAGACATCTCTGAACCGGTAATGCCCGTTGAACTATCCTTTTCCAGGGCTTCGGCTACCAGCTCGCTCAAATCTTTAACCTGTAAGGACTCTTCCGCTCCCTTGGCCTTTATTCCATCTTCAAACATCGTTAAACAATAAGGGCAGGCAGTGGTTACAAAGTCCACTTTTGATTGAATAATCTCTTCAATCCGCCGTTCGTTAACACGCTTGTCAGGCTCTTCTTCCATCCACATGTGGCCGCCACCGCCGCCACAGCAAAAGCTTCTTGACCTGTTTCGGGGTAATTCCACCACCTGAAGCCGCTTACAGGCCGTCAGAATTTCTCTGGGTTCCTGATAAATGTCATTATATCGCCCCAGATAGCATGAGTCGTGATAGGCCGTTTTGCCACTGCCATTTACCCCGCTTATTTTCAATTTCCCGCTCCGAATAAGGCCGGCAATGAACTGGGTATGGTGGATAACCTCAAAATCGCCACCGAACTGGGGGTACTCGTGCTTCAGGGTATTAAAGCAGTGCGGACAGGCAGTGATGATTTTCCTGACATTATATGCCTTGAAAATCTCGATATTACCTGCACAGGTTGTCTGGAAGAGGTATTCGTCTCCCATTCGGCGCGCCGGGTCACCACAGCAATTTTCTTCGGTACCGAGCACCCCGAAGTTCACTCCCGCCGCCCTCAGTATCTTGACCATGGCTCTGGGCACGCTCATATTACGGTCTTCAAGGGCCCCGGCACAACCCACCCAGTACAGCACATCAACATCACTGTCTTCCCCAAGTACCTTCAAATCCAGACCTTCAAACCAGGTAGTCCTCGTGGCGGTAGTCCCTCTGAACGGATGCCCCCTTGTCCCTATGCTCTTGAGTGTATTCTGAACCTCTTCAGGAAACCGACTCTTCTCCATAGCCAGATTGCGGCGCATGTCTATTATCTTGTCAATATGCTCAATATAAACGGGACATACCTCCTGGCAAGCACGACAGGTAGTGCAGTCCCAGATTACCTCATCGGTGATGACTTCGGAAATCATATCTTTCGGAGACTCTATATTCTTTTGCGACAGAGGTATCGGATATACCTCATATAGATGGTCCCTCAAATTTAAAATCAGCTGTTTTGGATTGAGCAATTTGCCGCTGAAATTCGCCGGACAGGCGTCCTGGCAGCGCCCGCACTGGGTACATGCATCAAGGTCCAAGAGTTGCTTCCAGGTAAACTCTTCAATCTTGGATACACCGAATAACTCCGTAGTCTCAAAATCTACCGGGCTTAGAGCTCCTTTAGGCTTCAATGAACGGAAAAATATGTTCAACGGTGATAATAAAATATGCTGCAGCCGGGAACGGTTCAACCAGATATAGCCGAGGAATATAGCCGCTGGTACAGTGTGGATTATAGCCCGGTGCCATACCAAGATTTCGTTTCTAGCTTCGGTAAGAAAGGTGGGAAATATATGGGAAATCAGATAACCTATCGGTGACCAAGCAGCCCAATCCGTGGGAGCAATTTCGCTGATGGCAATGCGATACCCTTTTACCATGAGGCCGGTGAGCACAATCACAAATATCCAGACATATATGAGGCTGTCTTCAGGCTTATTATTCAGGCGAGGTGGCCTGACAATAAACCTTCGATATACGGCCATACCTCCGCCGATGAGAAGTAGTACAGCCCCGACCTCAGAGACCCACGAAGCATATAGATAGACGTTCTGCGGTGGATTGGTTATGCCAGTAAAATACGAGAATAACCTGACTATTTTGCCCAGAATGAGAACGGAGGCTCCGCCAAAGATAAGTGCATGCATTATGCCGGGGTACAGTTCATTTTTTCTTATCATACGGACATTAGCCACCGCTACCGCCAGAGTAGTCCTAAATCGTTTCCAGAAATTCCCGGACCTGTCGTCCGGCTGTCCTAATTTCCACAGTCTATAGTGTCGCATGAAACCAAAGATAAAAATCACGGCCAGCAGCGGAACAAATACCAGAACGCCAATAATAATCGGCAGGAAGATTTCAGTTATATATACTTCCTGACCTGTCCAGAATAGTTCACTCAGAGACATTAAAGCATTACCTCAACTTTTCAAACCGCCGTTTCATATCGCCGGGTAAAATGTCGTCAAATGGGCGATGAAAAATACCATGACGATTACACCTACGGCGAGAAGTACCATGATTATCACCTTGTTGTATTTGGACCTAATCCCGAGGTCGAATGCAGTGAGCCTTACCCCGTTGAACACGGAATAGGCTATCGCTGCCAGTATAAGCAATTCGATAATAATAGCAATAGTTCTAAGTAATGTGTCCATTTTCTACACTCAACGAATCGAACTGGGTCTGAACCTTGCACGCGGGACAAAGCTCAAACTGTGAAGTCGAGGAACTCCCGGAAGCCTCCACTCTGGCCCGCAATTTATCTATCATGACCTTAGGGCCGACGTGACTGCCACACCTTGAACATCTGACAACCTGGCCTTCAAGGAGTATTGACTGGGTATCCATACTGTCCAGTTCAAGAAGACGCTCCATGTGCAGGCACTTCTCCGGACAGACTTCAACGCATTGACCACATGCCACGCAACTGCCGTGTTTGAACAGCAGTTGAAAGGTGTCCGTCACCTCACCTAATGAGAAAGTCAGCGCACCGGTGGGACATTCCAGAGCACAGAGTCCACAGGCTGTACATTGTGCGGTATCCAGCTTCAACTTACCGAATGGTGAAAACCGATTCAACAGCTCCCGGCGGCTGACTTCGACATCAGATGCCGGGGCTGGCTTAAGTTTGTCCTGATTGAAGCCTTCTAACTCAGCCATGTCTCCAGTTTATTCCTCGCTCTTCTCTTCAATAGCCGCTGCCGTTGCTGCCGTTTCTGCCACTTCCGTTTCAGGCGCTGTCGGTTCAGGTGCGGACGGCAGCAACTCCAGATATTTCAGGCCGAGAACAAAAATAAGTGCCAGGAAGGCCACTATTCCCACCGAAAGGATTATTTCAACAGGAGCGAAGTTAAAGGAACCCAGAGCCCCCCAGACCCCCTCTATTTTGCCGGGGTAATATTGCATAGGATAGGCCTGTCCGGGGATTACCAGGTAATATCTTTTCACAAATATACCAATAACGATTAATACCGAAGCGATAACCATACCGCGCATACTCTTTTTCGCCCTGGGATGAAACAGAATCACCAGCGGTATAATGACGCCTATGCCTATCAGGAAAATCCAGAAAAGCCAGCTGAATGGTCCGGCAAGCATATACTTGGTCGCTTCGTCAGCGGAAGAATAGAGGTGAGTCAACTCCCCTATCACCATTAAGATGAGCATGCCAATAATGAGGATTTTCACCAGCCCTCCCAGTGAGGTAATCAGGTCCTGGCTAAGGTTACGTCCGGTAACCCGGTAAATGACGAACAACAGCACTATCAGCAGTGCCAGTGATGAGCCGAGAGCAGCGAAAATAAATTCTAACGGGCTTAAGGAGGATACCCACGTCTCCCTGGCCGCGATGAAGCCGAATATGGCTCCGGTTCCAGCATGGGTGAGCATGGCCCAGCCAAACGCCACCATTCCCATGACCATGCTGAACCTTTTCATATTGGCGAGAAGAGACGTCAGATAGATAACAGCACTGATAAAATAGCACGTGTAAAAAATCGAGTTAATGGCAAACATAGAGGACATGTTGTTGAGGTAGACGAGCATAAAAAGTCGCCAGAACTTCTCCAGTCGACCTAAATCCAGAGCTATGAATATCATGGCGCCGAAAATCAGTATTATCGCCAGGAATACGGCCACTCGAATGACTTCTCTATATCTATCCTGCCCCATTATGTAGATAAGAAAGGCAAGAATGTGAAGTCCGGCGCTGAGTCCTATCAGGTAGATAGCCAGAACAACGGGCATTCCCCAGGGGATAACGTTGCTGCCACCGAATAGCTGGTGACCTTCAAGGTAGCTGATTATAAAGCTGATGAAACCACTGAGCGCCAGGACGGCCAGGACTGCTACCATTATCTGGTAGCCTCTTGACTTCCCATCAAGTGTCACGAAATCCTGCGTCACTCAGTGCTCCTCACTTAGGCAGGTAAAATACTTTAGGGCTGGTGCCCATCTCCTCACGCAATCGCAGCCATTGTCGGGATGCGAGCAGCCTTGCCACCTGGCTTTCGGAGTCGTCAAGGTCACCGAAGGATATAGCGCGAGCCGGGCAGGCTTCGGCGCAGGCGGGCACCACTTCTTCACCCACCTTTTTGCCATCTTTTATCGCCTGGTCTATGCGGTGGAAACAAAATGTACATTTCTCGACCACGCCATGCACCCGATGAGGAAACGGCCAAACGCCCCTATCGGCGCGGTCGGGTGGGAGGTCGGGCCGGTGATATTCCCTCTCCTCCGGCTCCTTATAGTTAAAACTCCTGACTCCATAAGGGCAGGCAATGATACAATATTTGCAGCCTATACACCGCCGGAAATCCTGTATCACAATACCGTCCTCACGGCGGTACGTCGCCTTGGCGGGACATACCGTTACACACGGGGCATCATCACAGTGCATACACGGCATGGGGATAAGGTCGATACTTACCGCTGGATATTCACCGTGACTGACCGCGATTACCTTGTGCCAGAATGGCGCCGTACGCCTTTCATGTTCCTCCGGTGAACCATACGGTACATTATTTTCCGCTTTACAGGCGACGGCGCACGACTGGCAGCCGGTGCACTTGTCCAGATCTATTACCATGCCCCATCTTGCCATTGTTTACCTCATGCCCTGTAGACCCTGACCCTGGTGTTGAAGAAAGCTGCCTGTCCGCTCAGGCGGTCATAGTCTACACCGATAATTTCATTAGGATTAACGCCAATGCCCCTTGACCATCTGCCGTAGGCATAATGACCCTGGCCGCTGGCTATACTCACTACTCGAGGGTGAATCCCTTCAAACACCCTGGCCTTTGCCCTGATTTTATTAAAGGGAGATTCCACCCAGACCATATCGCCGTCTCCGATATCCAGCGAGCGGGCTGTCCGGCTGTTTATCTCGACGAAGTTGGTCCAACCCGTGCCATGCATCACCAGGAACATTTCCTGAGCCCAGGGGTAGTTCTGGCTACCGTTCTCTATATTTAATAGCGGCTGGTAGGTTGATAACATCAAAGGGTAACTGCTACTGTCACCCAGGAATTCGGCTTCCTCATAGTGAGGCAGGCATGTCAGTCCGTTAGTCCCCTGCCCGGTTTCATCAAGCAGGGCTTCAAGATTGCCGGAACGGAATTCAAATTTCCCTGATGGCGTATAGAATATGTCGGCGTATTTGTAATATTTATAGTCAGGTCCCACCCAGACACCCTGCTCAAGGAGTTTTTCCCATGAAGTGAGTGCCGCCGTTCGGTATCTGACAAATCCCTGAGCATCATCTCCAATGCCCGATAAGGACTGCCCCACTGTTCCCCCCAACCTCCCGGCTATTTCAAATACTATATCCACACAGCTCCTGGTATCGTATAGCGGCTTAACTACCGGCTGTTTTATCCTTACTTCGGCAAAGCCCGAACCCGGTGGAGAGTGGTCATAAGCCCATTCCTCCATGAAGGTATGCGCCGGCAATATGATGTCAGCGTACTCCGCCATTTCACTGATAAACGGAGCGATATGTACGTAATAGGGTACCTTCCCCAGCGCTTCATCCCATCGCCACGCCCCCGGAGCAGACATATTATAGTTACAGTTAAATCCCATGGCGACCTGTACCGGATATGGTTCGTCGTTCAAGACAGAATCCGCCACCTGATTGGTAACCACTTCCGCGACCGGAAACCGGTATGTTCTGCGAAAATCAAGCCTCGGCTTGGCCTTACCCTCCCTGGCTATGTTATCTTCGGCCGGTTCGGGCATGGCCTTATATTCAGGGTTATCCTGATAGATTACGCCACCGGGAATATCAATGCTGCCAACGAGGGCGTTCAGACAGAATATGGCGTAGCTGCAATAAGAGCCGTCAGGCCAGCTGGTGGCACCCCTTCCCCTCCAGGCTATCGCGGGTCTCGTCTGGGCGAATTCTCTGGCTACCTGGCGTATGGTGTCAGCGGAAATGCCGGTAATGGCAACCACCCGTTCTGGAGCATAATCCCTCAGCACCAGGCTCTTGTACTCGTCAAAACCGGCAGTCCAGCGTTCAACGAAATCGGAGTCATAAAGACCTTCACTTATGATTACATGGGCTATCGCCATCGCCAGGGCGCTATCGGTCCCCGGGTTGATGGGCAACCACTGGTCAGCCCTGAGGGCGGTAACCGAGTAACGCGGGTCGACGACCACCACCTTTGCCCGATTAGGTCTTTCCCTTCGAATTTTGCCCCACATCCGCAGGCTCCTGGCAAGCGGCTTGTACGATTCCAGAATGCTTACCCCGAAGGACAGAATATAGTTGGTCTGAGCAAGGTCATAAGCACTCTGAGTATAATGACCGTCTGCCATCCACTCACCGGCCTTGTCCGCCTCATTGCCAAGGCCATCCGCAGAGATGACATTGGGCGTACCGTAAGCATCGGCAAAGCGGCTGACGATATCTTCAGCACTGACAGTATTCAGTCCGGTAAGCAGCAACAACTGGTGAGGCTGACCCTTCCCTCTGAGCGTTTTCAGGCGTTCACTGACTTCACTCAAGGCCTCATCCCAAGATACATGTGCCCACTCAGGGTCTACCCCCCTGCCCTTTTTCGGGTTCGTCCTCTTCAAGGGAGTCGTAATACGCCCCGGGTCATATAATACCTGAAGGCCAATGTGGGCACGGGCGCAATTTTCCCCCTCAGATACTTTCGATAAAGAGTTGCCAGTTACCTTTACCGCCCTGCCATTCACCACTCTCACCCTGGTAGCACAGCGTGTGGCGCAATTCAAACAAGAGGTAGGAACCCATTTCTCACTGGCGACGCCCTCGCCTTCAGGCGTTCCTGGAGAAGGAAAAATAGAACCGAGTACGGAGCGATTCAGAAAACGGCTGGCGAAAACCGCCACGCCGGTAAGTCCTAATATCTTGATAAAGGTCCTCCGGTTCATACCGAAGCGACCCCGTTTGCTTTTCTCTCCGTTTTTACGCGACATTGGTTAATACCACGAGCTTCTCTGACCGTCAAGAACCAAACAATCTAAGGTACTTATTTCTGATGTCTGCAGGCCATTTGTTCAAATTATTTTGCACCGTCAGGTATTATCCAGCTAATGCCCGGTATCCCTCATCCTGGTAGTGAAGAAATCTCCTGTTTGCGTTGCCGGAGTCCGTGCGCAGTGCCGAGTCAAGCTCTAAAATCTTAGCACGAGAATCATGCTTTCGGCAAGTCTGCAATAGGAAGCCTTCTTTTACTCACTGGCTATATCACTCTCAAGCTGAAAGATGTCTTCATAATCATCACCGGCCAGTTTCTTTTCCAGCATGATTAGTTCGTCGTAGGTCCATTGCTTATCTTCCAGGGTTTTTACCGGGTTACCAAGCTTGCTATGCCATTCAGCGAGAGATTTGAAAGCGGAGGTATCAAAGTCAACCCAGCCGATGGATATTCTGGGGAAGCTGGCCACAACCCTGCCATCTGCCTGTCTGATACCTGCTTGAATAATTTGCCAGGCCTGTTCCTGGGTTAGAACCTGGTCGAAAGCAGCCATCTGCTCATCTTCATACCAGGCCCCTCCGGTATAGCCTCCCCACTCGTAAAGCCCGAAGCCTCCCAGCTTGTACTCCCGGGCATACGCTATTCCCTCGTTGATGTACATACTCATCATTTCTTCCCAGTAAGCTATGTCTTTTTGGCCGGCCGGTGGTCCCCCCAGAATCAGGTCATAGCCGCTGTAGTCATAATGATAAGGTATACTTAATCCCTGGCCCATATCGTACATGGTATCGACGGCGAGTATTTTGCCACTATAAACCTGCTTAATTTGAGGCAAAATCTCCTGGAGCCATCTGGAAGCATCATTGTAATCCCATACCAGCTTATAAGGCTCATTCAGCGGGGCAAAGCTATCAACCTGATATTCCTGGGCGATTTTTGCCCATTTGATGACCACTGGGCTACATCTTTTAAGCAGTTCGTAGCTCCGATTATAGCCGGCATTTTTATCAGGTTCATCCCATTCGTATCCCTTACCCATGTCCAGGTTCGGGTGCATGGGATTTGGAACAAGAACAACTCTGAATCCAGCTTTCTTCAATGCCTGCAAGTAGAAAATAAAGACATCGTCGCCGAGAGATTTCGGCTCGCCGGTTTCCGGGTCGAAAACGATATCAACCCCGAGCATGACGGTGTCAAAACCGGCCCCTCTTAACTTTGCCGCATTCATCAGGTAGCTGCGAGCTTCGTCGATTCTTGAAGCCCATGCCCCCCGGAGAAAGGCCGAATAATCTGAGGTATCCAAAATAAACGGTTTCTTATAGTTTTCCCACCAGAGGCTAAAAGTATCTATTTCCGTCTTTTCGAAGCTGCCCGGCTTGCTCTCAAGGTCTAAGAAGCCGTCTCCATCACTGTCTACCTCCAACTTGGTTGTTATATCCCGCATAGTCATTGTAGGCCTGCTAGGAACGACAAACTGTGGCAGTTCTTTCTTGATGTTGAGCTGTGCTATTGTTGTCGGTGATATCGGCACATCCGTGTATTCCAGATATCTCGTCACTTTATTCTCAGCATCTGGCACCTGAACCTTTAAGTCCATAATCCCGGAACCGGTACCTTTCACCTCTACCCGGAACTCGCTGGCGACATCAGCCTCAGGGATAATTATCGTTTTGTAATCAGTACCTTCCGGGGTGATGTACATGGCCCCTGGAATCTCAATCTCCAGCACCCCCCTTTCATCAAGCCCGACATGTCTGCCTGATGCGTCATATACATGCAGGTCAGCCGGACTGAATAAACTAAAGATAGCGTTCTTGGCCCAATCACCGATTTTATCGATAAAGGACGTCCAGAAAGGCTTCGGGTATTCCGGTAGTTCGTTTGCCCATGCCTCCGGCTGCTGCCATTTTCGACTTACTTCGCCCCCATCACCCCATTGCGGACCAAATGGACCACACTGCTGAAACCTCAGGCCAAGCACGGAAATGGAAAAACCAAGGTATTTTCCCCAGTATCCCTGGAAATCCAGCCATTCTTTCCCTTCTTTTTCCTCTCCATGCAGCAAGACGATATCGACTTCTCCAGGCTCAATTACCCTCCACAGGGACACCCCGGTGTTATCAAAATCAAGTCCCGACCAGAATTGTCCCGGCGAGAAGTAGTTGGCATGCGAACCCCTGGCGACATAGACTACGGGGTGCGTTTCGGCCATCACCATTCCTTCAGCCCGCATATCTTTCCAGGACATCCTTTGTCCGGCCTGATGCTGAGAGTAGGCGGCGAATACAGGTGACTTTTCACTTTCCAGCAACTCTTTAGTCGTATATCCCGGGAAGTTAAGCTGAACCATCTCCCAATCACCCTCGTGAAAGTTGCGCCAGTCATTGAAGTAGTAGAACAGCCAGTACTGTATTACGGTATAGTCGGTGCCTTCCTTAACCCGGGTATAGATGGTAGGCCGGTAGCCGGCTTTTACCGGTTCATAAACAGCCTTATATTCACCGAGAGTATTTATCTTGGGGTCTAAATCAGCGACATCAAGGTAGTAAACACATTGTGACCACCGCCGCAGGTCGGTAATACTCGGCTCCTGCGAAAATTCCGGATTTCCCAACTCCCTTAGCAACGACAGGTCAACCATCAGTTGCACCGGGTCAGGTTCGAAGTTCTCCCTGGCCTCCACCTCCCCGTTAAGGTGGATTACCGGGCAGAACCTCTCAGCCAGCTGTAGGGCATACTCTGCCGAAGGTTCGGGTGGGGTTGGCTCCGGTGTTGGCAACTGTGGCATCGGTTCTTCTGGTGTCACCGCACAGGTACATCCAGCGATAAACACCAGCAACAATGTTAACAAGACAAGGCTTATCTTCATCCCGTATATTATAAGCCTTTTGGTCTGAGTGATAAAGAGTCGCTACCTGGCAGCCTTTTCTGTGTTCAAACCCCTTGAGGGACGTTAGACACAAAAGGACGACACGGCAAAGACTCACACCTGATTGCTGTTGTCTGGCTCTAATTCTAATGTCTTCTGGATGCAAACTTTTAGTTTTTCCGCCAGAATCGGAACAAACGGTTCCACAAGCATTCCCCGGGGATACACAGGTAAATCGTAGGTCTCCAGTCCCCCGGTAGCTAATTTCTCCCAGCCTAATTCTGGGCCACTAAAACATGCGTATTGTTTAAATGGCCGAAACTGGGTAATTCGTCCCGGGTAAACCTTCGGCACGTAGTCATATGACGCCCGGTCACAGGCCTCCCATATATCATATAGAATCGAGGACTGTCCATTACCCAGGCGAAAATTAAGGCCAAATTTCGATAATATCCCCCCGAACAAGACGTCCTTTCTACTCCAAGCGACCTTCGCCTTTTCCCGAAAGAATGTCATTTTCTTATCAGCAAGTAACAAGTTACGCCCGTGAAACTCAATTTGCTGCATACGATAATAAACTCTATTAAGTAAAGAATTAGGCTCTTTCGAAAAATTATAGGTTTCCATAAGAACCAATAAGGCTACCTCTTTGTTCTGTGCATGGAATTGCTGGGCCATCTCTAAAGCTACTGTACCTCCCATGCAGTATCCTGCCAGGAGATACGGACCCTCGGGACATATTTTTTGTATTTCTTGGATGTATTGATTCGCCATGTCCTCAATCCGTGTGTGGAAAGGCTGCTCTCCATCCATTCCCTGTGCTTGTAGTCCGTAAACAGGTTGCTCCGTACCCAGATGACGTATCAAATCACGGTATATTAGCAGGTTGCCACCCGCCGCGTGGACGAAGAAGATAGGCGCTTTAGAATTACCGGATTGTATTTTCACCAGAGAGGTCCCGAACTCTGTCAGTTTATCATCACAGATGATACTGGCCAGTTGCTCAATAGTTGGTGCTCCAATAAGGGTAGCCAGGGGAAGCCTTTTACCAAATTGATTTTCTATCTCAGAAAACATATTTACTGCCATTAGAGAGCTTCCACCCAGATCAAAGAAATTATCACTAAAACTAACCTGCTTAATACCCAGCAATCTTTCCCAGATTTTAGTAAGTGTTTGTTCAATACTAGTGCCAAGCTCATCATAGGAAGCCCTAATCTCTTGTTCTGTATCTGTTAGATTCGAATAGGATGCTTCTTCCTGTTCTTCAGGCAGACCTGGTGCTGTGCGGATAGTTGCACGCACCGGTCTTCCCACCTCAATCCAAAAACGCTGCCGCTCAAACGGGTATGTTGTTAAAGGCAAGCGATGACGACTTTCATTCTCATAGAAACCAGACCAATTCACCTGAACACCAGCCAGCCAGAGCTGACCAATGGTATTTAGAATGAAAGCCACGTCTGATTTCTCTTCTTTAGGATGGCGAGTTGATGAAAGTACGATATGTTCCTCCATTTTGCTTGGATGCTGCTTCACCAACGTGCTGAAGGTACTCCCGGGCCCAACCTCCAGAAGAACTCTATGGGGTTCTTTCAGTAATTCCTCTACGCAATCTGAGTACCGTACTGTTTGGCGCAGGTGTCTGGACCAATATTCCGGACTCGTAGCTTCATCTGAAGTTATCCATGTGCCGGTAACATTGGAAACGAATGGAATTTGCGGAGCGTTCAGTCTAACCTGCTTAACCTTTTCAGCAAATATATCCAAAATTGGTTCTACCATTTTGGAATGAAATGCATGAGAAGTAAGTACATTACGACAATGTACGTTTTCATTATTAAGCCGATTTTCCAAATTCTTCACATCCTTTTTTTCACCAGAAACAACACAAAGTGAAGGCCCGTTAATGACAGCAAGAGAAAGCTCTTCGCCCAAAAACGGCTGTATCTCTTTCTCCGATAGAAAAACAGCCAGCATAGAACCACCATCAAGTTCCTGTATGAGGCGGCCTCTGGCGGCTACCAGCGATAGCGCATCTTCCAGGGTAAACACACCGGATAGACAAGCGGCTACATACTCCCCGATGCTGTGGCCTGCCAATGCCTGTGGATGCACCCCCCAAGCCATCCACAATTTCGCAAGGGCATATTCAATTGTAAATAACGCAGGTTGCGTAATAAATGTTTGTGTTATTTTCTGCGTTGCGTCTTCAACATCCTGCTCGTCCGGATAGATAATCTCGCGTAAATCCAGGCCAAGATGAGGTTGAAGTATTTCCGAACAACGGTCAATCGCTTCTCGAAACACTGGTTCAGTTTGATAAAGTTCCAATCCCATGTTAGGATACTGCGAACCCTGACCTGAAAATATAAACACGACTTCCCGATTAACAGGTTCCTGAAAAGATGTATTGATTCTTTTAGAATCCAGTGTTTCCAGAGCATTTACTGCATCATCGCTGTCTTTGCAGACAAGCATCCGCCGGTGGTCAAATGACTTACGGCCAACCTGAAGAGTGTAAGCAACATCTGCAAGGTTCAAGGCCGGGTTTTGCTTCAGGTAACTTGTAAGGTTTGTCGTCGCTGTCTCCAGAGCAGTGCTTGTTTTGGCCGAGAGCAGCAATATTTGCCAGGGCCTGGATTTTCCGGACACTCCGATATCAGGGGCCTCCTCCAGTATGACATGGGCATTCGTTCCTCCAACCCCGAATGCGCTGACCCCGGCCCGTCTCGGGTACTGTGATTGCCATTCGGCAAGCCTGCTATTGACGTAGAAGGGACTGTTTTCAAGGTCAATCTCCGGATTGGCTTTTTTAAAGTTAGGAGTCGGGGGTAATATCTTGTGCTTGAGCATCAAGGCGGTCTTAATGAGCCCTGTTACGCCCGCAGCAGCATCCAGATGTCCGATGTTAGCTTTTACAGCGCCGAGCGCGCAGAAATTTTTAGCTGTAGTCCCTGCGCGAAATGCCTGTTTTAGTGCCGCTACTTCAATCGGGTCTCCTACAGGCGTTCCCGTGCCGTGGGTTTCCACGTAAGAAATTGTATCGGGACTTACGTCCGCGCTAGCATGAGCCATAGCTACCACCTCGGCCTGGCCATCAACGCTGGGCGCCGTAAAACTTACCTTTTTTGAACCATCATTATTCATGGCGGTCCCTCGAATAACGGCATAGATGTGGTCCCCGTCCTCCAGAGCATCCACAATGCGCTTGAGCAGGACAATGCCAACGCCATTACTAAATACAGTACCTCTGGCTTGTGCATCGAAAGGCCGGCAATGACCGTCAGAAGAGTAAATTTCACCTTCCTGGTATAAATAGCCGCTATTCTGGGGACACTCAACAAAGCTCCCACCAGCTAATGCCATATCACACTGATAGTTCATCAGGCTATCGAAGCCGTGGCAGACGGCTACCAATGATAGGGAGCATCCGGTATATATACTCACGCTGGGGCCCCTGAGATTTAACTTATATGAGACACGTGTGGCAAAATAGTCCGGTGCATTGGCTATGGTAGTCTGATGTTCACCAAAGGCTTCAATCAGGTTTCGGTGATGAGCCACATGATTGCTGAAATAGGTATTTATCCCGGTACCTCCGTACACAGCTATCAAGCCGCCATAAGAATCGGGATTATAACCTGCATTTTCAAGAGCCTGCCACGCAACCTCCAGAAAAATACGCTGCTGGGGATCCATAATTTCAGCTTCCCGGGGGCTCATTTTAAAGAAAGAGGCATCGAACTTGTCTACATCTTCAAGAATTCCTCTTGCCTTAACGTAATTCGGGTTATTTTTTAATTTGGGGTCAATGTTGGGCTCCAAATCACCATCAGTAAAGAAAGTGATGGACTCGACGCCATTACATAAATTCTGCCACAGTTCATCGACGCTGGCCGCACCGGGAAATCGCCCGGCCATGCCGATTATGGCTACACCGGTTAAGTCCTTATCAGTTGGAGAATGAGTCATGCATCAACTCCCTATTGTTGTTCGCTTTCGACGATTGAATGAATCCCTCCGGCGTTGCGCCCGCTTCTGGATATCTTCATAGGACGGTTCATCACTTTGGTTCTGACTCAAGTACTTTGCCATCAGGCTGATATTTGGATACTGAAACAGTTTAACGACAGGTATCTCGATTCCCAATTCCTCTTGTATCGAAGCGATTATTCTCACGGCTAAAATGGAACTTCCACCGAGGTCAAAGAAGTTATCATTAGTGCCAACGCGGTCCAGACCCAGAACACGGCACCAGATATCACTTAAAGATTTTTCCGAGGTTGTGGAAGGGCTGACATAGACCTCCTCCATTTCAGGTCGCGTACCATCGGGCTCAGGGAGTGCTCCCCTGTCGATTTTATCATTATGCGTTAAAGGAAACGACTCCATTGTCACGAATACGGCAGGCACCATATAATCAGGTAACCTCTCTCCTACGAAGCTGCGCAGAGACTCGACTGGAGGCTTCTGACCCGGCTCAGGCACCACATATCCAACAAGACGTAAGTTCCCGAATGCGTCCTGCCTTGCAGTAACCGCTGCTTGCCGTACCGATGGATGTTGCCTGAGAGCAACTTCAATCTCACCGATTTCAACACGCTGGCCGTAAAGCTTGACCTGCCCGTCAAGCCTTCCCTCGAACTGCACATTGCCATCAGGCGAGAATTTTCCCTGGTCTCCCGTCTTATAAACAATCTCCCGGTGTTCTATTATGAGTGGGTTCTGCACAAACGACATTTCATTTAATTCAGGAGCATTATAATAGCCTTTGGTCATAAAAGGAGTCTTTATGTAAATCTCCCCAGTTTCAGCAACGCCGCAGAGTTTATCATTTTTTATAATCAAGACCTCCGTATCCGGGATTGGCTTACCGAGTGGGACTATCTCATTAAGTGTAAAATCACCGTCCTTTATTCGATAAAATAACTTGGCAAGCGTGGTCTCGGAGGGTCCATACAGATTGACAAGCTCAATCCGATTTCCGTTAGCTTGCCGCCAGTTGATAACATCATTTCCAAACAATGGTTCACCGGCTATCATGACACACTCTAAATCCGGCAAAGCATCGTCACTTCTTCCCAGTTCTGCGACTTCTCGTATCAGCAGACGAAAGACAGTCGGTATGATGTGCGTGAGCGTAATACGACTCTGCCGCATCCAATTTAACAATTCTCTCGGATTGTGCCTCGTTTCCTCATCTGGAATACATAGTGTTCCACCTGCGGTCAATGGCACAAAGATATCCCGTAAACTCACATCGAAGGTCACAGGGGAAAACAGGCTTACACGCAGATTTTGATTCAGGCCAAACTCGCTGATTTCCCAGTTAATAAAGTGACTCAACCCCTTGTGGGAACCCAGTATGACTTTCGGTTCTCCCGTAGACCCCGAGGTAGTGACGATGTAACAGCCATCGTCTGGCCCAGCATTGAGGGGCGGGTTCTCATCGGTAAAGTCTGGCTTGCCGGTTACGGCTATGCCACCGGGATAGCTCTTAATACTGAGATTACCGGCGTTATCGAGAACAAGGATGTGACTAGGGTTGACATCAAGATTGAGTTTCGGTAACTTCTCAAAGAACTCATTTTCGAAAAATGTGCTGGTGATGAAGATGCTGGGCTTCGTCTTGTTCAGGACATCGGCAAGGCGCTTTTCCGGAAACCGCGTATTTAGCGGCATAAAGACAGTACCAGCCTTTAGTGCTCCTAATAATGCGGTTACATACTCAATCGACGCGTCAAAGTAGAGCCCCACAATGCTTTGACAGGTGACGCCGACCTCAGCCAAGGCATGAGCGGCACGGTTTGCGTTGGCATTCAATCCCCGATAGGTGATGCTTCGTGAGCCCTCACTGATAGCTATATTTTCAGGAAATCGGCTAGCCGTATCCTCAAAAATGCTGTTAATAATATAAGTATCCATATGTTATCAATAACTATATTTTGTAGTAAATGCAAAAGACATTGGTAATCTTTCGCCACGGGTCTATAAACCATCTGACAATCCATTTCTGCTTCAGTAACATGAAGTTCAATTTCGCTAATACAGATAGACTCAGGTCCAGAAGATTCTTTAAGAGCCTAGTCTTCTGGAGCGAGACTGGCAGTTTATTATACAGATGACAAGGTAAAGGCGGAAACATAATATAATTTCTGTAAATTAACGTAAAACCATTATTCTGGAAAATATCTTGGTATTCACCTACGGTTCGGCAAATATACGGGTTACTACGGCCGCCGTAAATCCGCTGTTTTAAAGCGACAGTACCTCTCTTTATCAGTACGCCATCCTTCCGTAAGTGATGCTTCAGTTGGTTAATTAGTTCTTCTATAGATTTATCATTCATATACATCAAAACACCACCGAGATGAATTATATCAAAGTCCAGATTTTCTAAATAAGAAAATTCCGTTATTGACTGACACAGGAACGTTATGTTGCTAATCCCCTCATCTCTGGCAGCCTTTTCTGCATACTCTATAAATGTCGGTGAATAATCGATAGCGAGAACACTCTTACATTTCTTAGCAAATTCAGTTGAATATCTTCCGACACCACACCCAAGGTCGAGAACAGACATAGATGGGCCAACTTCTACCCGTCGGAATAAATGTTCTGTTTCCACCTTGTGCCGGTATTTTACCCACACCGGGTCATCGTTAACCATGACAGCGCCAAATTTATCAAAACGGGTTCCTATTTCATTTGCTGTTTCTTCCCAAAATTGTTGTGTCTTAGAATCATCAAGTTTCAAATTTATTCACCACTTAGCATTTACTAATTGAATCTATAATTGCCATTGAAAATAGATAGTCCCGCAACATTTGCCCTCTTTAACAAGCGCAGCTTTGTATCTTATGTCAATATTTAGATTACAAATAGACCATTGAGATTCATCAATTGAATCTCCTTCTACTCCCAGCAGCCTGGCTGGTTCGCCCGGGGCCAGCGATACATCAAACCTGTCCAGGCTAGCAGACAAACCCTCTCCTGTTGCTTTTATAAAGGCTTCCTTACGCGTCCAGCAGTTAAAGAATGCCTCTTTCTTTTTACTTTCGGGTAATGTATGAAAAACAGCCTTTTCATTTTCCGAGAAATATCTGTCAGCAATTTGTTCCATCTCGGGAACATCCCGGATGTATTCGATGTCCACGCCTATTTTACGGCTGCGAGTGAAAGCATAAAGGGCCAGCCCCTCTGAATGAGACAGGTTAAAACGAACCTCACCATTACCGAATGTATCAGAGAGCGCTGGTTTTCCATTCTTGCCATAGCAGAATTGAATCTGGTATGGCTCGATACCCAGATAATTACCCAGGAGCGTTTTCAGTATGCCACGTCGGACGATAAAGCGCCTCCTGTCCTCATCAAAATGATAACGTTCGGCCCTCGCTTCCTCATCTACAGAAAGCAGCCTCTGAAACCCTGATACCGGTTGATCCAGTGAAGCACACCAGATATGGATTTCGTCGGTCGTCAGTTCTTTATCCAATAACTGAGGAGCCTGTAATATAGTATTCATATTGGTCATTTTGCTAATTATACAGCTTTGATATCTTTTCAGTCTAAGTATATATCGGAAAAGTTAGAAGAAGGTAAGAATTTAGTTGCAAGATGGCTAAAGTTATCAACAGTCTACCCCTGACCTTTTAATTAAGTTGGAAATACGGCAAAGAACAGTGGAGACTAGGCGGGAGGGTCGCCATTTTTACCGAGGAAGGTTTCAACATCAGCAATTTTATATCTGTAGTCGCGGCGTTTACCAATGCGATAGGCTTTGAGCACACCAATCTTGCTCCACAGTCTGATTGTATTCGGATGTACATGAAGTATATGCGCTACCTCATTAACAGTAAGCATCCTTGGAGTCTGTGTCTCATCACTATTAACGTTTCTTACCATTTCGTAGCTCTTAATAGATTATTTTTTATCTTCTTAACTAAGCCTAACTCTTTTCAATGTTTCCTTTGAATAAAGAAAACACTGAAAGAACATGGGTAATAGCACCCAAAATATAGATTTGCCTGTGCTCATATATAACTTGGGCGTTTCACCGCGTTTTCAGGAGTGTTTATCCTGGCTCTGTGTCTATATAGCTTCAGGGGTATATAGACTAGAAAGTGGTGTCCTGTGTGGGTAATTGATTTAGGTAGAAATAGAAATAGCCAATATATTACTGGACAGCTTTGCCTGTAAAAATCTTCAAGCGCTGCAGTAAGCTCTCTTTGAACCTAGTGAATTCTTCCCTGGTTACGTATTCTGCGGATGTCCCGCCTATCCTGGCCGCACCGCCGATTATCGAAGGCAGGCTCCTCTGTGCAGCTTCAATCAGGGCACGGGACTGGTCGTTGGAGACCAGTTTGTTCAAAATCAGCCTCAGATTGCGCCGGATATTCTCCTCGTTTATGTCCAGTTCGGCAGCTACCTGCTCGATCTCCTTGCCGGCAGCGATGCTCCTCAGAATCTCGAACTCCCTCGGTGTAAGGCTTGCCA
>Ga0315549_1001224_pt1 | contig 27178 bp, 29 predicted proteins | sample SalMarSW160200MG_FD_203101 | JGI IMG/M metagenome (GOLD analysis project Ga0315549, IMG submission 203101) | Salt marsh sediment microbial communities from the Plum Island Ecosystem LTER, Massachusetts, United States - Salt Marsh Sediment SW1601-200 ... | reverse complement strand
TCTAGGGGCATTCCTACAAATGCTCCAGATACCATCAATACTGCTATTAGAACTCCTATCGCCGCTTTTATTTTGTATTTGCTCATTTTATTGCCTCCAAAATAGAAATATGTCGAGGATATTTAAAGTTAACTTGTATAATAGATATATAAATAATATAATATAAATATAAAATTGTGGTTTTGCAAAATGTAAAATTTTGATTTCTTTCCTCATGCCCAAAAATTTAAATACAAATTTAGGCTTGCCTAAAAGATGGACAAACAAATTCCGTTGATAAAACTTCAACCAGGTAGAAAAGCAGTCATATCGGGGGTAGACGGAGGATATGGTTTCAAAATAAACTTGAGGACTAGAGGCATAAGAGAAGGTAAAGCCATTGAAGTTATAACTGCGCATCCTCTGCAGGGCCCCATCGTTATAAGAATAGATGGAAGAGAGACAACCATAGGGCGTGGAATGGCAGGCAAAATTTTTGTGAATGTGGAAATGTTTAAGTAATATATTTTAATACTTCCTCCCATGCATCAAAAATTGTTTACCCCTGGTCCAAGTGAGGTTAGAACTGAACTCCTACAGGCAATGGCAACACCCCAGATACATCACCGTTCCAAAGAATTTTCCCAACTTTATGCAGATCTCCAGCCAAAACTCCAGAAATTATTGTATACACAAAATCCGGTATTGCTGTTCACATCTTCTTCCACCGGCGCCATGGAATCGGCGGTGGTAAATGGTGTAAAAAAGAAGTGTTTGAATCTCGTAAATGGAGCTTTCTCGAAAAGATGGCAAAAGATAACAGAAATGAATGGTATTCCATGTGATACATTGAGCCTGGAGTGGGATAAAGCGATAAAACCAGAAATGATTGATGAAAAACTGGAAAATGGAGAGTATGATGCCGTAACTCTCGTATTCAACGAAACATCCACAGGGATGATGAACCCTCTCAGAGAAATATCTGAAGTTATAAAAAAATATCCAGATGTTTTCTTTTTTGTAGATGCCGTCTCCGGAATGGGAGGTGCAAAGATAGAAGTGGATAACTGTGGTATAGACATGTGCCTTGCAGGTGTACAGAAATGTTTTGCTCTGCCCTCCGGTATTGCCGTTGCATCCGTAAGCGAGAGACTGCTAAAAAGGGCTGAGGAACTGAACAGAGGCTATTATTTCAATCTCCCGATGATGTACAAGTACCACCTAAAAAACCAGACAAGGGTAACACCGGCAATATCCCAGATAATTGCACTCAATACCCAGATGGAGTATATAATAAATGAGGAAGGACCGGAAAACAGATTTGCAAGACATGAAAGAATTGCGAAGGTTGTACAGGACTGGGCAAGAAAATACTTCGATATTTATCCGGAAAATGGCTATGAATCAAAAACACTCACATGTGTAAAGAACACGAGAGGCATATCTGTACAAAAATTGAATGATGAACTGGCAAAATATTACATGCGCATCTCCAACGGGTATGGCAACTTGAAAGAAAAGACATTCCGCATAGCCCACATGGGTGACCTGCAGATTCAGGATATACACGGCTTACTTGATGTCATAGGGGATATACTCGACCTGTAAATGTTAGAGGAAAAGAGCATCATAAGACATAAGATGCTGGATAAAAGAAACACCCTGTCTGCTATGGAGATTCTAGAAAAAAGTAACAGAGTAATTGAAAATCTCAGCACCATGGAAGATTTTGCAAGGGCCAAAGTTGTCATGCCGTATATTTCGTTTGGAACCGAGGTGAACACGCACGGACTCATACGTTCCCTTATCGAAGATAAAAAGGTTCTGGTACCCGTTGTAGCGGATAGAGAGGGAAATAAGATAATTTTATCTGAGTTAAGAAATTGGAAAGAATTGTCATCTGGCGCCTATGGGATACTGGAGCCTAGGAAAGAGTTTATGAGGGAAAGAGATGCAAGCAAGGTTGACATCTCCATAGTCCCGGGGATAACATTCGACGTACACGGCAACAGGATAGGATACGGCGGCGGATATTATGACAGACTACTGATGAAGGCAGGAGGTATAAAAGTTGGTATTGCCTACGATTTCCAGGTTCTGGATAGAATACCCAGCGAAGGACATGATATCGAGGTTGACAAGATTGTGACAGATAAAAAAATTATATCCGTCACCCCTTCCATGCAATAAATTGCGTGGCTTTCCCCTCAAGGGGAAGAAAACGCCTATCGGCGTTTTATAATTTTCCAGGCGATTCATCCCAGACCTAAAGGTCTGGGTTTTCTCGCTTGGATTTTATAAGATAAAATTTTTCGATAATTGTACCAAATTTTTTATAAATGGACGGAGTGTATACTGTTCGTCCTAAAAAATATTTAAATACAGGGACTTGTTAAACAAAAAAATCGGGGTTGAAAAAAATGAATAGGAACACGATAATGAAATTATGTGCTGTTGCCGTTGCAATGACATTCTTTCTCCCTAGCTTTCTCTCGGAAAGCGGGAGCGCAAAAGTTGTATTATCCGACGGAGATATGACTGCCTACGGCGTGACGATGGACAGTCAGGACAACATTATAGTTACTGGATCTGCTTACGATGATTTAAATGGAAAATATATTATCAAGACGGAGAAATATGCTGGAAGCGATGGCCATCTTATATGGAGCAAGAATTTTGATAGATACAACTATAACGTAGGTATGTGCGTTACTGCGGATTCAAATGACAATGTAATTGTTGCAGGCTCGGTAAATGAAACATTGCTGGAAGGACTCAACTACTGTCTCGTAAAATATAACAAGGATGGTAAACAGCTTTGGTACAAAACATTTAATAGAAAGATCCTTGATAAACCTTCAGATATTATAGTTGACTCTGCAAATAATCTATTTGTTACAGGCATGTCTTTAAAATTAGATTTCTCAGCAGGTGCTGCCTCAGGGGCTTACTGGACAATGAAATGTGCTCCGAATGGAAATTTATTGAAAGAGAAAATTTTTGATGAAAGCGATGCAGATGCTGCCTTTGGCATTGCACTTGACAGAAACAACAATATTATTGTAACTGGTTCATCAAATCATACTGGCCACCTGACATACTGCACTCTTAAGTACGATAACAATTTGAATGATATATGGGGCCCCGTTTATTATGACAGCGGAAATGAATTTAACCTCGCTTCTGGAGTTGCAGTAGATTCACACAACAATATAATCATAACCGGCGGCTCTGAGTCTGGAGGAAACAAGGACTATTTGACAGTAAAATACGACAATAGCGGTAACAAGCTAAAGGAAGACACATATGATTTTGGAGGGACTGATGATGCAATGGGTATTGCCGTGGACAACAATGACAATATAGTCGTTACGGGAATATCGACCAGTGCAGCAGGCGAGCATTTCTGCACCGTTAAATACAACAGCAATTTGGGATTTCAGTGGTTCAAAAAAGAAAATTTTATTGGAGGTGCCAGGGACGCTGCAGTTGACTCCGGCAACAACATAATTGTTGCAGGTTACAAAAAAAGCGGCGGCAACCACTATTATACAATAAAGTATTCTCCTGGTGGAGAGATACAGTGGGAAGGGGGCGGAGGGACGGGACCGGTGGAGGCCCCGACCGCAGATTTTACATTCACCCCGGCAAATCCAACCAGGGCTGATTTTGTACATTTTTATGACCAATCTACGGGCAGCATTACATCCTGGAGCTGGAATTTCGGGGATGGAGCAACATCATCAGATGAAAATCCGTTGCATAAATATTCCAATATGGAAATATTCACGGTCACACTTACAGTTAACGGTCCAGCAGGTACCGATACGAAAAGCAGGCAGATAAGCATATCAAATGCAGGGCCAGTTTCATCATTCTCTTATAATCCCCCGAATCCGATGGAAGGGCAGACCGTATCCTTCGATGCCTCTTCATCCTACGACCATGATGGGAGCATTGCTTCATATTCATGGGACTTCGGGGATGACACTGGCAGTAGTAATATACAAAATCCGACTCATCAGTACGGAGTTAACGACACTTACACGGTTACATTGAGTGTTACCGATAACGATGGTGCAATCGCATCAACACAAAAAATCATAACGGTGAACGCAGAAGGAGACAACATACCCCCTGTGCCTACCTTTGATTATTCCCCTTCAAATCCATTGTCTGGCGAGGATATAACATTCGATGCTTCCTCCTCCGCCGATGCTGACGGAGTTATAGAACTTTATAGGTGGGATTGGAATAGCGACGGCACGTATGACAATGAATACACCATACCTACAGCTGTGCACACATGGTATGAAAACGGCGAATATACTGTCACGCTGCAGGTAAAGGATGATAATGATATGATTAATACATATACGGAAAATGTAAATGTCGGAGGGGGCGGAAATGCCGAGCTGAATCTATCTTCTGAGTTCTCCAGCATATCAATAGGATCCGGAAAGGAGAAAACAATAACCATGACCGTTAAATGCTTCAACGAGACAGTTAGCGACGTTACTATTGACGTACTGGAAAATGCAGGTGCGACAGTAAATGCTATCCCGTCAAGTGCCGTTACTATAAACGCCGGCAACACACAAAATTTTTCTATTACAATCAAAATGCCGCAAAACTTTTCAGGAAATGAAAAAATAAGATTGCAGGCAGTGGGCAATGAAGGGATTAAAAGCAATATATATGAAATAGGGGTCAGTGCAAAAGAAGAAAGTAACACACCAGGATTTGCAACAATACTGGCAATAGGTGCGATTTTCATCGTTCTTCTGTTCATGAAAAAGATGAAATGAAGGCGACTGAGAAAAAATAACGATACAATTATATTCGGCAGGTAATTAAGAATGCATGCTAGGTTTGACCCAAAATGAGATACCTGACGTGATTCGTTTTGTTGTGGGCATGACCATTCTTTTATATGCGTCCTATACGGATTTTAAATATCGAATTGCAAGAGATGAACTCTGGATAATTGCAGGTGTTGTAGGTCTGCTGCTGGCTCCGTTTTCCGGCTATCCGCTTTTCGATATGGCGTTTTACCTTATTTTATCTGTCCTGGTCATGCTCCCCCTATCCTTTTTACTGCCCTTTCTCGGAATGGGCGGGGCAGACGCCAAATCACTCATCTCCATATCCCTGCTTGTTCCAATTTTCCCGCATATCAGCAGTCTGCCCCTCTGGACGGCACCGGTAGAACTGCCGTTTCCACTAACAATTTTCATAAACTCCCTTCTGATTTTTCTCGTCATACCTCTTGCATTCCTTGTATGGAACATTAAAAACGGCATTACCGAATTTCCATTCTGCCTTCTTGGGTACAAAACAAAAGCCAGCAAAATAGACAAAAAATTTGTCTGGCCCATGGAAAAAATTGAAAATGGAGAGAGGAAAAAAACAGTGCTACCGCAAAAAGATTTGAATGCAGATATTTTCGGGGATGATATGATATGGGTTACCCCAAAGGTACCTTTCCTTATACCACTCACCGCAGGCTATTTCATTTCGTTTATCTTGGGTGATGTATTATATAAAACTATCTCACTTCTTCTCCTTTAAGCTGCTCTCGGTCATATCCTCTATTTCTTTTATCTTTTTGTTCATGACTTCTATCATTCTCTTCTGACTAAGTATCAAATTCTTTATGGATTCTTTTAACTCGATGACTGTGGAATCCACAATAACCCCTATCAATCTCCTGTGACGATTAACTGCAAAGGACAACCGTTTATATTCCTCCGCCTCCGCCTTGCCCACCTCCCTCTTGATTTTTTCGTACATCTTATTTATTTCAGTTTCTCTGTCGAGGATGTCCTGCACCTTATGCACCAAAATTTTCTTTGAAAATGGTTTTACAATATAGTTCTCTATGCTGTCTATAGGCTTATCTTTTGTATCATCCGGCGTGAGAGGAAGAGCAGTGAGCATCGACACGGGAATGCCTCTCAATTTTTCATTACTTTTTATCTTCTTGAGTGTTGCCCAGCCGTCCATGCCCGGCATCATTATATCTAGCAGGATGATATCAGGCCTTTCCTTTTCCAGTTTCTTCAGACATTCCTCTCCGCCATTCGCCACTGTTACAATATATCCCTCCGATTCCAGCATTTTCTTTACAATATCCGCAACTTCATATTCATCGTCAACAACCATTATTTTTCTACTCATTTATTCACCTTACAGACTCCTCAAGTTTAATAAGTGCTTCCCTTATTGTAATGGATGAATCGGCTATGTCCCTGACCATCTGCTTTCCGAACGGCTTGAAACCCTCCCCGCCTGATGCTTCGATTCTCCACCTTATCATATCCACAAGTGCATCAACCGATGGCATTTCGAGGTGTATTTTCTCTATATCTCTCCCCTTAAGATGATTGTCCACCACATCTTCGACTATATCCACTGATGCCAACACTATAGATATTTGCAAATCTTCGTCATCCAGTTTGCTTATGAGGTACTGGAAAACATTATCATCTTTTATGTACTCGACTTCATCTATTAGAAGAATTACAGGACGTTCTATCACTTTTTTTCTCAAAAAAATTCTTGAGAAGAATGATGGTCTTATTGCCTGTTCAACCTTTGTTTTAACTTCCTCCAAAGTTAATTTTTCTCCACTATGAACCAGAATCGACTCTACCCTGTAAACTGGTGCAAACTCATTCAGCCAGAGAAGGAAGGTGGACTTTCCTATGCCAGTCTTTCCCAGAATCCAGAAACACTCACTTCTACCTGTCACTGCCTTGAGAATTACCTTCCTCGCTTCGTCCTTATGAATCATGAAGCTTGGATTTGGCTCATTAGGGTTCAGGAGGATTTTTTCATTTATCATTTCCTATTGTAAATAACATCATGCTTTATATTTCTTTCACTATTTTTACCCCATTTTAGAGAGACAACCCGAAAACATAGCAAATTTAATATTTCCACGTTGCTTCCCTGAAATATTTACATGGAACTGAGAAAGGAATTGGGTTTAAAAGAAGTTATCGCTACTGTTGTAACTGCAGTCATAGGCGGTGGACTGTTCCCCTCAACAATCCAGATACAGAGCAAGGTGCCGGTTGGTTCATCCATACTCTTTTCCTACATTATTGCAGCATTTCCTGCAAATAACGCTTATTAAACACGTGCTTTCAGAGATTGAAACATGTCCAAACCGTCAAGCCATCAAAAATAATTTTTTATACGTGTTCCGCATTTAGAGGGCATGAAAAGAAAATTTGTTATTATTTTGGCCATGACATTGGTCGGGATATTGAGTTCCGCTCCACTTTCGGGCATCTATGTAAATGAAATGTTATCCGAAAATTCAATAAGCGATGAAACAACACAGGGAAAAGACGGGTATAACTTTTTGATTGTCGCTCCGTCAGAGTTTACAATGGCACTGCAACCGCTACCGACACACAAGGACTCCCACGGCGTAAGAACCATTCTTGTTTCCCTCGATGAAATATACAACAGTAATTATTTCACCGTACAGGGAAGGGATGATGCGGAGAAGGTGAAATATTTCATCAAGAACAGCATTGAGGAATGGGGAATAAAGTATGTAATGCTGGTTGGCGGAAGGCACGGCGGTTTTTTGAAAGAAAAGTGGTGGTGCCCTGTGAGATATTCACATCTCGGAGTTAGTAGCGATTGGGAGAAATGTTATCTCAGTGACTTATATTTTGCAGATATATACGATTCCGACGGATATTTTTCCTCATGGGACAATAATGACAACGGCATATTCGGGGAGTGGAAAGGTAATAAGGCTGAGGATTCACCCATAGACCTGAAACCGGATGCCTATGTCGGCAGGCTCGCATGCAGAAGTGAAAAGGAAGTCCAGACTATGGTCGACAAAATAATTACTTATGAAAATACCGCATACAAGCAGCCATGGTTTAATAAAATGGTCTGTATCGCCGGCGACACTTACCCTGACGACGTAAATCCAGAGTGGGTCGGCTATGAAGGAGAAGAGGGAACACAAAAGGCCATGGACTGGATGCCAGGATTTGATTACGTAAAACTCTGGACATCAGACGGTACACTTACCGGAAAACAAGATGTGATAGATGCAATCAACCTTGGATGTGGTTTCTTATTCTTTGACGGACATGGCAACCCGATGAGCTGGGCAACACACCCACCCAGTGATCATGAAACATGGATAGATGGCTTAGGCGTGAGAGATATGTCAAAACTTTCGAATGGCAATATGTACCCGGTGTGCATTGTAGGCGGCTGCCACAACAGCCAGTTCAATGTAAGTGTAATTAATCTACTTAAGATTTGGCAGGGTCGTGAATGGATTAATTATCTATACAAGGGAGAAATAGCCATGGAGTGCTGGAGCTGGCGGCTTACACATAAAATCAATGGGGGGACAATAGCCACCCTAGGGTATTCTGCCCTTGGATATACAAAGGAAGATAAAAATTTTACAGGAGAGGCAAGCGAATGGCTGGACACACACTTCTTTTGGGAGTATGGTACAAACGAGACGGATATCTTAGGAGAAATATGGGGGAACGTGATAGCCGACTATCTTGATACATATCCCATTGACTGGAATGCATATGTAGAGAGCCCTACTGCTATAGATGCGAAAACCGCCCAGGAGTGGATACTACTCGGAGACCCGACTTTAAAGGTAGGAGGATACCCTTAATCCCTCTATTTCAACAGTAGTCCCATATCATTTTCCATCATGCCATACACAAAAACTTTTATTCCATGCGGGATTACACATCAAGTTTTGGGTGATGAAAATGAAGACTGAAAAGCTAGAACAGATTTGTATGAACTTGCAGCATCTCAACGAAGATGTTTCCGTACCCCGTAATATAAGAAGGGGATCGAAGGAAGCAAAGGAAATTCTAATGAATAATAATGAATCAATAGATGTGAAAGTTGCATCTGCCATTTCCGTTCTTGACGACTTGGTAAACGATCCAAATGTGCCCATCCACGGCAGGACTGCAATATGGAGCATAATGGGACAACTGGAAAGTCTATCATCAATAGAAGGATAGTTACGTAACTACAAACAAACGATTAAAGAAAATAAAGTGAAAGAGGGTTTTTGTGATTATGCCTTCTTCAGGAACGGCAGACCTGTCCTCTGATTGACTTTTACTGTATATCCGCTCGGTTTGTCTATTGCATTTCCGCTCTTCGGCTTTCTTGCGCTGAAGAAATATATGGTCTGTACTCTTCCTCCTTTAAGTGTTACATCCCTTGTAAAAAGGGTATATTCCTTTCCCTTACTTTTATATTTAAATGCCATTATTATCGCCTCTTATCTTGAATATCTTATGAGAATTTAAAACCTTCGATATTTTTTAGGCATTTTAAGGGAAATGGAAGAGAGAGAATAGTAAAAAAACAAAAAATCCGGCAATAACAAACACTATCCATAATATGTAAGCCAAAGTAACCCTGCGAATCCACCTCGCCTTTTTCTCCGGGGTGTCAAAGAATTTTCCCAGTATCGGGTCTTCTTCTATCTTATTCATTATTCTCAATAAGGGCCTTCATTCTTTTTCTCCTGAAAAAATCCTCCCTTTCCCTCTCTTCAAGCTGACGTTCAATATATACTATCGTGCCCTCCAGTTTCGGTATGAAAATATGTTCCAGTGCATTAACCCGGCGCTTTGTTTTCTCTATTTCCTTCCCGAGTTTCTGTATGCTGCCCTCAATTCCTGCCACCTCTACTATGCTGTTCAGGGCCTCACCCCCCTTCTTAACCGCTTCATCCAGATTGGAAGCCGTATCCAATATTCCGTAGTTTGTCCTGTTCTCCAAACCTATGCCAAAATTTACTATCGGAACGCCCATCACATTTTTTCTTTCCACAGCCACTTCCCTCTCCTCGAAAGTTCTATCAGCCAACGCCCTTACCTGCTCTTCCCCCATCATCATTTCCGCCCCTATGAAAGCATCGAATGCTTCTCTTATTTTCTCTTCCATTTCTATCCTCTTCTCCTTCCGGTTCTTTATTATCTCGAAAAAATTTGATATCAGGGCATCCCTTTTCTGTGAAAGCAGCTCATGCCCCTTCGTTGCAAGTGACTTTCGTTTCCTTATCTCCAGCAGTTGCATCCTTGTAGGCTTTACTCCTTCCATTATCTCCTTTGCCATTATCTCACTTCGGATAGTATTTCTCTATGTACTTCTCATCTATCTTCTTCAACTCCTCCTTCGGAAACATGGAAAGCAATTCCCATCCAAGGTTCAGTGTTTCCTCGAATGATCGGTCTTCCTCCTCCCCCTGGGACACAAATCTCTTCTCGAACTCATCAGAGAATTTCAGATATTGCCTGTCCCTTTCGGTAAGTGCTTCCTCCCCGACGACAGCCACAAGGTCACGCAAATCCCGGCCTTCCGCATATGCCGAGTAGAGCTGGTTTGAAAGCTGGTGATGATCCTCCCTTGTTCTTTCCTTGCCTATCCCCTCCGCCATCAGCCTCGACAAAGCCGGAAGAACTGCAATAGGCGGGTAAATGCCTTTATTCTGCAACTCCCTGGACAGAACTATCTGCCCCTCGGTTATATATCCTGTAAGGTCAGGAATTGGATGCGTTATGTCATCGTCGGGCATCGTCAATATCGGTATCTGCGTTATCGAGCCTTCCCTTCCCTGTATTCGCCCTGCCCTTTCGTATACCTGGGCAAGGTCGGTGTACATGTAACCAGGGTATCCCCTTCTCCCGGGCACTTCCTCACGGGCAGCGGCGATTTCCCTCAGAGCCTCGGCATAATTTGTCATGTCAGTGAGAATGATAAGAACATGCATTCCCCGGTCGAAGGCGAAGTATTCCGCCACGGTCAGAGCCATTTTCGGGGCTATGAGACGTTCTATTGCAGGATTGTCCGCCAAGTTAAGGAACAACACGCTTCTCTCTATTGCCCCTGTTTCCTCAAAATCATGCATGAAGAAATCTGCCTCCTCGGCCGTTATACCCATGGCACAGAAAACAACTGCAAAATTTTCCTGTCCTCGCACCTTGGCCTGACGCGCTATCTGGGCTGCAATTGTATTGTGTGGAATACCCGACCCCGAGAAAATCGGAAGTTTCTGCCCCCTCACAAGAGTATTCATCCCGTCTATGGTGGATATGCCCGTCTGTATCGGGTCCCGGGGATATTCCCTGGCGGACGGATTTATGGGCGCTCCGTTGACATCCCTCATTTCATCCGGTATCGGCGGGGGAGAACCATCTATGGTATTCCCGACACCGTCAAAAATACGCCCCATCAGATCCATGGTGACGCCGACCTCCATTGGCTTGCCCGTAAACTGGACCGAGGTGCCTTTTGTATCAAGCCCCCTTGTGCCCTCAAAAACCTGAATTACGGCCCTGCCCTCATCCACTTCGAGAACCTGGCCGAGTCTTTTCTCGCCATCGGACGTTTTTATCCTGACCACTTCGCCGTATCCGACATCCTTTATTTCTTCAACAATCATAAGAGGACCTGAAACCTCGCTGACCGTCGTATAAACAATTCCTTCCATTTTTATCCCTCCAACTCTGTAAATTCCTTTTCCATTCCTTTTTCTATTTCCTTGAACCGCCTCTCCCATTCCTCATTCGGCACGGTGGCCATTCTTGCTATATTCGTCCTGCACTTCAAACTGTTTATCTTCTCGAAATCTGAGGTAGGAGAAGCAAATTTTTCGGCAAGCCCGTAAAATTTCAGCATGATACGAAGCATCTCGTACTGCTTCTCCGATGGACAGAACGTATCTATCTCGTGATATGCGTTCTGCTGCAGGAAGTCCTCCCTGATGGTTCTTGCCCCTTCGAGAACCGCTTTATCTGACGGCGGCAGGGCATCCGGACCGACCAGACGGATAATTTCCTGCAGTTCATCCTCTCTCTGCAACAGTACCATCGCCTCATTTCTCAGTTCAAGCCAATATTTGCCAACATTCTCTTCCCACCATTCCCTTACCCTATCCAGATACAGGGAATACGAGCGGAGCCAGTTGATTGCCGGGAAATGGCGACGGTCGGCAAGGTCCGAGTCCAGAGCCCAGAATACCTTCACAATTCTCAGCGTGTTCTGCGTCACGGGTTCCGAGAAATCACCGCCGGGCGGGGAAACCGCACCTATTATAGAAACAGAGCCCTCCCTGTCATTCGAACATACGGCTTTTACACGTCCTGCCCTTTCATAAAAGCCGGCAAGGCGGGATGCAAGATATGCAGGATATCCCTCTTCGCCGGGCATTTCCTCAAGCCTTCCGCTTATCTCCCTCAATGCCTCTGCCCACCTGCTTGTGGAGTCCGCCATGAGGGCAACATCGTATCCCATATCTCTGTAGTACTCGGCAAGTGTTATACCCGTATAGACCGATGCCTCTCTCGCCGCAACAGGCATGTTTGAGGTGTTCGCAATTAGGATTGTACGGTTCATCAGAGGCTCACCGGTACGCGGGTCCTTCAGTTCCGGGAAGTCCCTCAACACTTCGGTCATTTCGTTACCACGCTCCCCGCATCCGATGTATATTATTATGTCCGCATCGCTCCATCGGGCGAGCTGGTGTTGTGAAACCGTCTTTCCAGTACCGAAGCCTCCGGGTATTGCCGCCGTCCCTCCCTTTGCCATCGGGAAGAATGTGTCAAAAACTCGCTGACCGTTTATGAGGGGCACCGTGGGCGGCAACTTTTCCTTGAAAGGTCTGCCTATTCTGACAGGCCATCTCTGAAGCATCGATATTTTCACGTCATTGCCCTTGACCTTCAGAACGGCTATGGTATCCTCGATGGTGTGCTTACCTTTTTCTATGTTCTTAACGACACCCTCATCTATGTCCAGAGGAACCATGATATGGTGCTCAACCACAGGCGTTTCCTTTACCGTGCCAAGAATATCCCCTCCGTGCACCCTCTCATCTTTCTTTACAGCCGGCTTGAAATCCCACTTCTTTTTTTTGTCAATGGGTGATACCTCTACGCCTCTGAAAATAAAATCTCCCGACTTTTCCATGATTTCCGGCAGGGGGCGCTGGATGCCGTCATAGATGGATGCGATGAGGCCGGGGGCAAGCTCCACGGAAAGAGGCATACCCGTATTGACCACTTTATCCCCTGGCTTCAGCCCGGTTGTGTCCTCGTAAACCTGAATTGTAGCAGAATCTTCTTTCAACTCGATGATTTCCCCGATAAGCCCCTCGCCTCCCACTCTCACCAGGTTATACATCTTTGCCCCTCTCATCTCCTTTGCCTTGACAACCGGTCCGGCCACATTATATATCTTTCCTTCTTTCATTTTATACCTCGCAACGCGTTACTGCATATTTACTCTTCTTATTTACTTTCCTCACTATTTCACCTTACCACAGTTTTTGAATAGTACCCCCAACTCTATCCAGCATTCGCATCACCTTTTCGTCCGATATTCGTCCGATATTCGCCCGATATGACATAATAAGTATTCTTACCTGATCCTCTTTTCGAGATAATCCCTTTATCAAGTAAATCGATTATATCCCTATGTGCGGTATCCTTTACTACACCAAAAAGTTCTCTGTATATTTTACTCGTTAGTCTACCTTCTATTCTAATATATTCTATGCCTTTTTTTTGCCTCTCATTTAACTCAATTTCCAACTCTTTTTTCATCATCTTACTTATGTCCGCAGAATAAAGAGCAACGATCACGCTATTGCCAACTTCTCTAAATAAAGGCAATTTTGGTTTTAATGGATGCTTTTTTATTGAATCAAAGACCCTGTCAATTCCATCTCCTATTGCTTCAATATATTTTACCCTGTTTAAAACCTTGACCAAAATGGGATTCCTTGAATACTGCCTATCGATAATGTTCTTTGGAGTTATATCTGAAGGAAAATTACCGGGGCTGTAATATTCTATCCGGTCATTGAACATCTTGATGATAATTCTTCCCCCATAAACTAAATAATCTCTATGGGCAACTGCATTAACTACTAATTCGCGTATTGCAAACAATGGATACTGTGGTATTTCTTCCCTTGGGATTTGCCCAGGTATCAGTCTAGATGCTATTTGAATGTGATCTTTAATGTAATCATCTGCCCTGTCTATTAAATCAAACAGGTTGCCGTAAAAGTCTTTCATATCTAGGTATTTATCAGAAATGCTATCTTCTGGATATCTGACAATGGTTATTTGGTTTTGCGGGATAAATCTTTCTGGATTTTTTCCAAATAGAAGGATGCAAGCATTTGTTATTTTTCCTTCTTTAATGCAATCCATGTTTTCTAACAATTTTTTATTTTCCGTGAGAATTTCTTTACCAGTCACCGATTTATAAGCGGATTTAAACCATTCTAATTTACCCCAATCGATATCTTTTAAAGAAGTATCTTTACAAATCTGGTCATCGAATCTAATCTTACCCAATTTTTGTCCCAATTCCAAAACTTCTTGCATGGACAATGGCTTATTGGAGGAGCCAACCCTAAGATATACTACGTTTTTGTGACTGTGAATCTTTCCATCTTTCTTAACTTTGACAACTAAAACCTCTTTGCCATCAATCAATTCTCTCCTAATATCTGGTCTTACTGGCGGATCACAAGAATGAGCAACGTTTCCTATCTTTTCTTCGTCTTCTTTACCAACCCAAATGACTTTTCCTTTATCTGTAATTCCCACTAAAATCGTCCCGTCGTTCGTATTCGCAAATGCACAAATATCTTTGCCGATATTATCTTTATCTGATACCTTCGATTTGAATTTAAGGATTTGAGATTCTTTACTTCCAATTAGTTTTTTTACGGACATGAAATGTTTTCCCCCACTATTTTAATCTCTTCTTCCGTCAATCCGTATAACTCATAAACTTTTTGGTCAATTTCTTTGTCCGTCTCCTCTATTTCTTTCTTCAATTTTTCCCATTTTTCAACATTTGGGAGATATTTCTGCATTATATCATTGATTGTTGAAGTATTTTTCTCCCAGTTGAGATGGAAACACGGTATTTTTATCTTTAAAATGCGTTCATATAGATTACCCTCTCCAATCTTTCCAGGAGTTGTAAAATCCTTCATGCTGTAATAAAGGAATTTACGCATCTTTTCATCTTTTATCCTGCATCTGAAAGCCCTTATCTTTGCTTTAGATACTTTGCCCTGCCTCGTTTTCTTCTCATATCCAACATTGAAAACAAGATAGTCGCCCTCTTCGGTAATCTCGAATTCCCTTACCTTGCCCTCAATGCGATTGGCATTATTCAGAACTTCTTTATCACTCTCGCTCAAGCCCGTATTCTCAAGATATTTGCCCAAAGTTATATCCTTAACACGAGGATGTAAATCAACGTAATGCCCGAAGTCCACATTTATTGAATTAAGTTGCTTATTGAGAGAAAGCATTTTATCGGCAAAGGTAACAAGTTCTTTTTGCTGGGATTCTGTAGTATTAGCGATGGGAAGCTTTTCGATGAACCTTTTGGCGTAGGAATAGTAATCGTTCTGGAACTTCGTGCTTATTGATTGTAGATAGAAATCTAGAAGTTTTGAATTGAGAAGCGCAAGGACAAATCTATATTTTTCGGAAGAATTCCCAAATTCTTCATTTAAAACTATACCGTAACCACCTGCATTTCCACCACCCACAAAGTAATACTTTCCTTCCTTGTCGAGGGTAAAGCTGGCTCTTTTAGCAAGAACACCGGTCACCATTTTGACTTGCTCGAATATACCCAAATTTTTTTCATAAACATATCCATGCCAATTTTTCCTATTCACCCAAGCTCCATTTTCTCTCATATCCAATATTTTCTTATTGTCAAGGAGATAGTCCCAAACTAATGGATATCCTGTTTTCATTTCCTCTTCGTTAATGACTACCATTTTTCCATTCATATACCTATAAGGAAAGATTAACAGCAAATTCTCATATTCTATTGTGTTTCTTTTTATCTCCTTACCCATGAGTATAGGTTTGCATATCTTCTTTTCAATTGGATATTCCTTTTTAGTCTTTCTACAAATAACAATATAATTGTCTTTTTCTTCGGATTTTTTCTGTACAATATATATTGGGTCTGCACTAGTTTGAAGCCCTACAAAAATATGAGAAATACCTCCTAAAAATTTTTCGTTTTCCCTTAGCTTTTTGAATATGCTTTCTTCCCCTTTTCTTAAGAAATTCCAAGGTTCTTCGGTCAGTAAATCTTGAGTTACATCGAAAATCTCATAATTTTCGTTGAGAATACTCTTTTTATCCAGTTTTTTCTCTGCAATTTCTACAAGGTCGGAAGCATTCCTATTTATTCTAATATATTTAAGCGTCTTTTTCCTCTTTTCTGTCTTTGTTAAGAAAAGAAGGCAGGGATAGGTCGTAGCATCACCGAACACTTTTGTAGTTCCAAAATCAACAATCATATCAATATTGCAGTTTTCAATTATCAGTTTTCTAAGATTTCTGCCATAATTCGCCTGAAAGAACTTTAGTGGCATAATAAAAGAGAATTTTCCACCTTCATTTAGCGACCCTATCGCCTTTTCAACAAAAAGAACATATATATCATAAGAGCCAAGGGCACTCTTGAAATTTTTTGCAAAGAATTTTCTATCCTCTTCCGGCAAGTTCTGAACTCTTATGTATGGTGGATTCCCTATTACAACATCAAATCCTTTTTGGTCTTCGGGCAGAGTAGGATTGAAAACATCTTTGAATTCATCTTTCCAGTTGAAGGGCTTCTTTTGTTTCCATTTATCTCCAAAGTATTCTTTTAACTCTTCCTCGTTTCCGCTTATAAGGGAGTTGCCAACCTTTATGTTTTCCCCAAGTATGAGAGGTAACTTTTCTCCCTTCCTCAATGCCTTCAGCATCAAATTTACAGATGCAATCTCCGCTGCCTGACCGTCCAGATCAACTCCATGCAGATTTTCATTCAGAATTTTCTTCTCAAATCCTTTTATCTCTTCGTTCCCTGAATTATCAAAAACGTGAAGGGAATTCTTCCCTTCGTCCATATATTCCTTTATTTTCTCATCTATTTCCTTATGCCTCTTCTCGTTTTCCTTCTCGTAATAATCCTTAAAATAATCAAACGCTTTAATCAAGAACGAACCTGAACCACATGCCGGGTCAAGCACTTTAATTTTTTGCACTTCGTCCGGCTTTTTTCTTTTTAATAACTCTCCCACCGTATTTTTCACAATGTAGTCAACAACATACGGAGGGGTGTAATAAATTCCCGATTTCTTTCTTGTTGCCTGACTCGGCTTTAAATCAAGGGTTCCATCTTCCTTGGAATACAGTGTATGGCCGAGATAGGTTTCATAAGTATTGCCCAAGATATCAAAATCGAATTTACGGAAATTTATATCATACAAATCTTCCACTATTTTTCCTAAAACCTCACTTCCAATCTCTACCTCCTCGCAGATATGCCCTTCTTCGAATAACTTGCTATTGTGGATTTTATCAAATCCCTTGAAAAAGTCCATCAAACTATTTCTTAGTGAAGAATAAGGGCGAGTTGATAGCCACCCTTCGTATAATGATTTTAGGTTATCTGGATTGTCAAGGATAAGGCGGTCCTCTGCATATCTCACAACTATGAGCCTATCAAGAATTCTCTGGACGGCACTCTTCAATTTGTCAAGGCTTATCTTATCTCCTTCTTTAAGCACATGATTATCCTTATTTTTTCCGTAGATTTCATTTGCCAGCATCACCCTCCATTTGTCCAAGGAATTCAAAAAATTCTCATCTATATCCGGTCTTTCCCTTCTTGTTTCCAGTCTGTCCAGCAGACCATCCTTTACAGAATCTTTTGAAAGATATTTCAACTCTTCAAACCTTTCCTCATATTCCCACGGTGCCTTTATCTCAAGAACAAGCAAACCATTCAGAGCGTTGAAAACTCTTAACTTCTCAAAATTTGTGAGAACTGCCCACTTTATTTTCCTCTCGGGACTTGCAGCGTAGTTCATCACCTGCCTTTCTTCCTCTATCCAGTCGGTTGTATCTCTGTTCACTTCGGGTATGCCCCCGAAACGCTTTGCTTCAATGAACATAACGGGCTTGCCGTCGATCTTCAACGCCACATCCGCATATCCCACCTTCCTGACATAATTCTCCCTGTTATATTCATCTGGATTTCTAATATCCCATCCAAGTATGGCAAATAAAACGTCTATAAAATCGCTTCTCACATCGGATTCGCTGACTTCAGCCAGCCCCTTCTGCCCCTTACTTTTCTTCAATTCATTGTATCGTTGAATTAGTTCTTTTATCTCCTCCTTTTCACCCATATCAAACCTCAACTCCTACTGCTCTCCTTATCAGTTTTTCAACCGAATCCTCTCTTCCCTCGATTCTTCCCTTCTTATCGGGAATCTCAATTATTATGGGCAATTCCCTCTGCAATTTTATCTTTGTTATTTTTTTTGCAAATCTGTCGGCTATTCTTTCGGTGATAAGTATAACCGCCATTCCCTTGTCATCGACGAGTTCATCAAACTTTTTTTCGACATCTTCTCCATCAACAACTGATTTGCCGATGCCTGCAAATTTGAATAATGCTACCGTGTCCTCATCCCCGATTACTGCTATTCTCATACAATCACCATCAGTTTCCATATTTTATCTGCCGGCAAACCTTCCCCGATGCCTTTGGCGATTACCTTCAGATTCCTGGCCTCAAATTCTTTTTCCACAATAAATCTTATGCCGGGACCGAGCCCCATAGGATCCTCGATAGCAATGTTTGTAATATTCTCTATAAGCTGTCTGTCAAGCGCAATTTCCAATGTAGGGATGCCTTCCTTTTCATACCTGATTATTGCGTCTCTGAGCGGCTTTATGTAAGACGTCCCTTCCAGCAAAGAAATGATTTCAGGAATGGATTTTATCTTCATCATATGCTCAAGCTTCCACGCAGGCAGCTCCCTTCCTTCCCCGAAAAGCATGTTCTCCACGCCGCCCATGCCGTAATATTTGGCCCTGAGTATTGCTTTTATGTTGAGAATATCTACCAGCCTCTTTACAAATATATCCCGTGCATGGATACAGGAACGCGGGACAACCGCATTTCCAATATTTTCTATAATTTTTCTGTCGATTGCATACTCCATCTCAATGACGGGTGCATTTGCCTCCGCTAATTTTCTCACCTCGTCCATACCAAACGATGAGAGAGTAACCATCAATTCGTCCTTTCCCACACCGCTTATCCTCTCCATAAACTCCGAGGCAGCGATAGATAAAACTTTCTTGCTTTCCACCTTTTTTCCCTCGATGATTGCCCAGACGGTATCCTTTATTGCCCTTGCATCAAGTTTCTGCATATATGCATCGTAAAATTTTTCCAATTTCCCCGGTGAATCCTCACCTGCCATCCGGATTATCCCGGCAAGCGATTTGTCAATGCTCCCCTGTACCTGCTCTACGCTTTCTCCCTCCACCAAAAAATCCCTGCTCACAACATTACTTTTAAAGTCCTCCATGTTTTTGCTGCCAATAAGCTTGGATAGTTCTTTTTCCTGCAGATAAACACTGCCGATTGCATTGAATTTTGCATTGGGGTATGTAAAGCTTGCCAGGGATGCAAGGGAAGGCCCGAATTTTACTACCGCTATTACGCCTGCAAATGCAAATGCAACCCAAACCAAGAGATAAGTATCCATCTCTCAGCCTCTCCTGCCGGAGAATAGTTCGCTTGCAATCATAATGCGTATCTCCCCCAGTTTTCTTTCCATTATTGATTCAAATGTGCTGTCTATTTCCCTGCTGCCGTCCCTGCTTCTGATTATAACCCCACCTATGCTGTTTACCCTGTCTCCCACTTTCATACCCATCTCCTTTGCAATTTTTTTATCCTGCTCTCTGGACGGAATGAGTATGCAGTCTCCAAGCGAATTCTTCCCTGCTTCTATAAATTTCTTCACTGCCGTCTCGTATTTCTTGCCCTTCAGTTTTTCAAGCATTTCATCCGCTTTCTTAAGGCACTCTCGCATTACCTCCTCTTTTGCCCGTATTTTCATTTCCCTGACTTCCCGTCTCGCGGATGCAAGTGTCTTCTCTTTCAGGCGTGCTGTATTCTTTTCACCTTTGGCTTCTACCATCGCAGCATCCTTCTTTGCCCTTTCTTTTGCCGCCTCTATTATTCTCTCCGCTTCTTTCCTCGCATCCCCGATTATCCGACTTGACTCACTTTCTGCATCTTTTTCTATCTGCTGGATGAGTTTTTCGAGTGTCATACTTTTCCCTACAGGAGACCGAGTCCTGTCATCAGAAGTATTGCCACAAGCAAACCGAATATGGCTATCGTTTCCGGCATGACCGTAAATATAATGCCTCTCGCTGCCACGTCCGGGTTTCGTCCTACGGCAGATATTGACGACGAAGCGACCATTCCCTGATTTATTGCAGATATTCCTGTCAATCCGACAACAAAGCCAATCCATATCGCGCCCATTCCGAGCGATGCATTTGTTAAATCAACGCGCGGTGCCCCGCCCAGCAATCCGGCGCCCATCATAAGCAGAATAGCTGTCAGCAATCCATAAACCGACTGGGTCATCGGCAAAACCTGCAATACAAGCGTCTTTCCAAATAACTCCGGCTTTTCTGCTGTCACTGCCACTGCGGAACTCCCTGCCAATGCAAGACCTATTGCAGAGGATATCCCTGCTATGGCAACAGCAACCATGCACCCTATCATGATGGTCGCTTGTGTTTCTCCTGCCTCACCCGGTTCCATTTCTGCAGATGCTGTCCCTGCTATCATCACCAAGGCCGTAAGGGCCATTCCCATTTGTATTACTTTTCTTTTCACTTTATCACCTCCGTATACTTTCTTTCAATGTGAAACGGAATGAATTTTTTTCCTCCCCCCTCGTAAAACCTGTTAAAAAACTCAACATACTGAAGGCGGAGAGCATGAATCGCCGCCCCGAGAGATTGAATGGCAAGATTTGCCAAATGAGCAAAAATCAGAATGATGAAAAGCAGGACAACCCCGACATACGGAATTATTTTCGGCATTAACTCCGCAACTATGTTGAAGGCAAGAGCCATTCCAGCTGTGGCAAGTCCCAATGCCAGCAATCGAGCATATGATAGCCAGTCCCCTGCAAACCCTGTAATTTCAAAGAATCCTATCGGGCCTTTATCTACAAAAAGAGCTATTAAACCAACTGCCGTAAAAATTCCGAATAATGTCGTCATGGTCATTGAGAATTCCCACGCATGGAGCAAGGCACTGCCAACAAGCGCTCCCCCCCCTATCTGCAACAGGAACCATGATATCTGTCCTTTGAATATGGGTTTTATGCGCCCCATCTTATAATTCTGGTATATCGCAACAACAAATCCAAGGTTAAGATGGATGAGACCGATCATAAGAGCAAGAATCAATATAACCAACGGTTTATGCAGGGCATCTATAGGCAGGTGACAACCCATTACTTGTAGGTTGTAAAAAGTTTTAGTCTCATCTCCATAAATAAACCGAGGAATGAAATCTCCAAAGAATCCGTTGAAAAGAAAACCCGTAACCGTGGTTGACAGCCCTAACCAGATTCCCAGAAAAGACCAGCTTTTTATCATCTCGCTGTGTTTACCCAACTTGATATATGCTACCAATGATGCAAGTAAAATAATTAATCCGTAGCCAGCGTCACCCAGCATTATAGCAAAAAACAGGATAAAGGATATGCCAAGGAATATTGAGGGATTTATTTCATTATACTTTGGCAATGCAAACATTTCCAGAAATGTCCTAAACGAATCCGCCCATTTCGGCATCTCAATATGTATCGGTGCCTCGTCTCTGTTTCTTTCAGCTTTTTTGCACGAGAAAAATGCTTTTCCTTCCGTGGTTCTATCAACCATGCCCTTGAGTTTTTCTGCATCCTTTGCCAAGCACCACCCCCCTACTAATGAAGTATATGCAGTCTTTCCAAATCTCTCCGGAATTTCCTTCCTTTGCTTCTCCAGCCGTATTTCTTCCCTTATTGCAAAAAGAGCGGCTTTCTTTTCCTTGTATATTTCCCTCAAACTTTGCATCAGCTTTTTCTTTTTCTTTTCGAGTTCCTTTTTTTCTTTTGCAAGACTGTTTATAACATCGGAAGGAATACCTTTGCCTTCCACTTCAATTTCATCAAAGCTTCTTATCCTGTCCCCTATTTCTTCCTCAATGGACACATGAGCGATCAAGAGAATTATCCATACATCCTTCTCTTTGCCGACAGGTTCTGAAAAGAGGTATACGTCCAACCCCTTCAGGGATTCCCCCAATGCATTGATGTCTCTGGTTGTCCCCGCTTTTATTATGACATACCTGGACCTGCCAATCCACGAGAGATTTATCCCAAAAGGCAATAATTTTTCCGTCTTTTCCATATCTTCCTTCGATTCCTCCAGCCTTTTATTTATACTCTCTATTCTGTCCTCTGCATATATAACAAAATTTTCGATGTCATCCAGCAAATCCTCTGCCTGCTGCACTTTTTCCTCGAGAGAATATTTTTCGACCTTGAGTTTTTCAGGAATAGTGGGGCTGAGTGCTGCCTTTAGTCCCTTTTTCCTACGTTCATATTTTTTAAGAATTTCTATGATTCTGGTGAGTCTCAACTCATAAGATGCATATGTGCCCACATCAGGATGCATTATTCCTTCCCCGAGCTCTTCCGCCGATACATACGAAATCTCCATAAGTCCCGATTCGTGCAACAGTTCTACCAGGGCACCACTGTACCGGTCATGCGCAAGAATTGATACTTTACTCATTTCCGATGGAAACATCATATTATTCCAAGATTTTTTTTACAATAGTTTCTGCCGTTTTCCCGATATTAGACAAAGAAGATTCCTTCAGTCTTTCCGCATCTTTACCGCCGTTTTTCTTTATTTTCATGGCTTCCTTTTTTGCATCTTTCATCATCTCTTCCAGCTTTTTATCCACCTTAATTTGGGCTTTGGATACTACTTTGTCCGCTTCCTTCTCTCCTTTTTCACGTGCCTTCTTTATAATCCACTCTGCCTCTACCCTTGCACTCTCGACTTTTTTAATTGCCTTTCTTTCCGCCTCCTTGACTCCCTCTACTTCCTTACTTATCATAGATATATGCCCGAATGTGTTTTGTTATTATAATCCTTTCTGTAGGGTTATTTCACAATATTAAGTCCCAGCTTCCTGCCGTATTTGCATGCCATATTGTATTCCTCCGGGGTTACCATCCTGTTTATTTCCTCATGCTTGCAAGCCGTGTATTCGGGGTGGTACTGCCCCATGATGTTGACTGTCGAATCAGCCATGTTCTCTGCAATCCATTCCAGCACTTGAAAGGAGCAACATTCGACATGGTTGGGCATTACAAGGTGGCGTATTATCACATCTCCCTGGCGATATGCTAGGACATGGTTTCTTGTAACTGTAATCCAGTAATCTTTGATTTTTGAAAGGCGGAGAGCGCATTCATCGCTACCGTACTTGAAATCGGTAAGATACACATCTATGATGCTGTCAAGCAACTTCATTGCCTCGATGCTGCAGTACATGTTCGAGTTCCATACCTGGGGAATGTTTTCCCTGCATCGCCTCAAAGTTTTGAGTATATACGACAGATTTGGAGTCGGCTCCCCACCAACCCAGTTCACGTTTTTTCCTCCCCTGATTTCCATAACGGAAGCAAGCTTTTCCGGCTCTATGTAAATACCCCTCTGCTGCCGGGAGATGTCCCAGTTCTGGCAGAAAACGCAATTGAAATTGCATCCCGAGAAAAAAATGGTATGGGAAGGAACAAGCATTGGCTCCTCGCCGTAATGCATGAATTCCGATGCGATCGCTGCATTCCCCACGCCGCATATTCCCCTCTCACCGCTCCTGTCAACCATGCATCTGTGCTCGCAGAAATGACAGTTGCGAAATATTCTCTCCGCAATCTCTATCTTTAAGTCCAGCATAGATATTTCAACATTTTCTTCTGGCTCTCTGCCGATGGCTGCATCATGCTCTTTCCACAGCTCTTCATCGCTTTCATGCCCGTCAAAATATGCGGGAATTTTTTTGCATATGAGATAGTTGCATTCCCTGCTGCCGTTAAGAATTGCATTATAATTCTTCATCTTCCAACTTGACCCTTTCGACTACTCCGTAGGGCTTAACCTCGGAAAAAACTTCCCCCATGAATCGATATATTTTTGTATTGTCATCCTGCCAAGCGTCCGGCGGCAGCCCCGCCTTCGTGCATGTATGGGATAAAAATTCCTCCTCGCCCCAGCCGTACTCCACCGGAACCTGAGGCAGCAAGAGACCCCGCCAGAGACCCCTCTCGGCTATCAGTCCGTCCCTCCCCACTTTTATATGCCTTTGGTATTCGCCGGCATTTTCAACCACTATGTGCTCGGGGGGCGTAAGTGCGGTTACTTCCACCACAATGCTGTCCACTTCCCTTTCCTCAAGACGTGGAAAGCGAGGATCGTGTGTAACAGATACGGCAGCCTCATGTATGGCATCCTTTAAGGGCATTATGGGTTCGGGTATGCCTATGCAGCCCCTGAGCATTTTGCCAGGATAAGTGTTAAGCGTAACAAATGCCCCCATCTTTTTGCCGAACGTTTCGCTGAATTCGAAGTCGGGCATGACCCTTCCGGCAACATGATTCTCCGTAACAGCCCTTGAATACCTGACCGCCATCTCGCCCTCATCATCCGAAAGCATGAATCATAATGGCTTTGGATATATTAAAATTGAGTGACAAATTTTATTATGTGAAAAAAGATTCGAAATATGGAGATATTATGACCGAAGATAATATGAAATTGGTCAAGTGCAAATGCAGCTATTGCGGGGAGGAAATGGAATGCCCTGAAAGCATGCTTGATGCTGATAAGCACGTCTGCCGTTTTTGTTTAGAAGTCATGACAGACAGGATGAGCGAAGAGGAAATAAAAGAAGCTTCGAAAAAGGAAAGGATGTTATCCAAGTATTACAAAGATGTTGAGGAAATGGCGGACACCATATTCTCCTTTACACATTCTGAAAATACCGTGCCCAAGAAGGTCTTAAAGAAAATGAATAAAAGGAAGATAGAAGAGGATGCTCTCTACATGGGAATTATTTCAACCCTTGATTTTATTCTTCACACGGCAGGCCCGGAAGAATTGATAAACATAAGAGATTCCCCGGGCTTCCGGGATTTCTACGTGACAGATGAAGAATTTGAAAAATCGATAGAGGGGCTGAAGAAAGAGGGAATGAAAATAGACCCAGAGAGGGTAAAAACATTTGATGGAAAACTGGAAACGGCGGAAGACATGGCAAAAATGATCAATTATATTATGTTCAAAGGTGACTGGAATAAACAGCTGGAATGGGAGAAAAAACACAGCAGCAAGGAAGACGTGGAGCTGGTAAAAAAAGTAATGGCTGAATTGGGAGAGCTATAGCCTTTTTTAAAAATAAACCCCGAAAACTCAAATCAACCACGTTTTGGCCAATGTCCATATTCCCAGTACAGTTACTAAAAATCCCAAGCATATTCTTACTTTCCTTTCCGATTTAAATTTTGAAGTGATATGGGGCCCTATTATTGCTCCGATAATTGCGCCAGTGCACAATAACAAAACCAAGTCCCATGTCGGCAACCCCTTCACAATCAAGTAAGTCAAAAAACCGGTGATACAGATTGGTGCTTCAGCCAGGGTTGTCGCACCGATTGAATTTTTGCTTGTCCTTCCAGAAATTAATTGTCCGCTTGTAACCACAGGTCCAAATCCGCCACCCGACATTCCTTTGTTAAACGCACTTAGTATTCCTATCCCGACAATCTTTTTCCATGAAAACCTAAATTTAAATCCTAAAAGCAGGATTGCCCCCATCACAAGCACCAATACACCAATATATGTTTTAAGTGCGGCTTTGGGAATGTTCATGGCAGCCATTGAAGCAATAACAGTAGCAAGTATGCCGAAGCAGCTTACACAAATAACAACCTTTAAATCGGAAGGCATATTTCTTCTAAAAGCCCCAATATAACCCAACTTTCTTAATCTTTCAGTTACACCCGATTTTATGCTGAAATCTACATTTCTTAACTGGTGATGTGTGATAGAGGCTATAAAGCCAGAAAATGCCTGTGAAAGTAAAAGGGACGGAACTACCACCAGCGGGTCAAATCCGGCAATGATAAGAACAGGTGAGAGAATCGTCCCATACATCATCCCCAGAGATGAATCTATGAGTTCGCATGCGAAAGCACCCAGTATTATAATGACCGCAATATCAACGCTCATTTTAATTCCTTACCCTTAACTTTTGTAATGAGTATAGCACCGTCTTTGAATAAAACCCACCGTACTTTATCTCCATTTGCTAACCCAATTTTATCAACAATGGTTTTTGGCACGGTAGTTCTTCTCCTGGTGCCCCTTATGGTAAGGGTGGTTTCTGTAATGTAATCGACATCATCGAGATTTATTTGCATGTTTTCACCGTTACCGTATGTCAAAACCCATATATAAATTTGGTTTCAAACCAATACCCTTTGGCGTCAATGCACATTGTCGTCAGAACAAAACATTATTTACCTGCTGCAAATGTTTCCTAGAAAATCAGTCTCTCCCTCCACCTTTATATGCTCTGGATATTCGACGGCATATTCAAGGGATATAACGGGTTCCGGTATGCCTATGCAGCCCCTGAGCATTTTGCCAGGATAAGTGTTAAGCGTAACAAACGCCCCCATCTTTTTGCCGAACGTTTCGCTGAATTCGAAGTCAGGCATTGCCCTTCCGGCAACATGATTCGCCTACTGGCAGCGATGGATAACACTTTGGTATATTGTGCCCTCATTCTGTTAGCAAAACAGACCCGTTTTGTGTTATATCCCTGGTATTCACTATCACGGTTACTGCAACAAATTTTTTTAAAAAGCCTGACTTTGCTAGCAAAACAAAAATCGTGAAATTTTATTAACTTTACACGGCTGACCTCTATCCACTGCCACAATGTTTTTAAAATTCAAGTTCATATTGTATTAGTCAAATGCAAAAAGATAAAACTGAAATTGGGAGAGTTCGCTTTAAGTCCAGAATGGAGAAATCATATGAGTGAAATAGGGGCAAAGCCCCTATAACCCCATTCCGCCTTCGTTCCTCGGCAAGCCCTTCGGGCATGCCGCATCTCACTCGGCGGTGAACCCAAGCAGCCGCCGCTGAGTATCGTCCGTAACAGT
>Ga0315549_1001219_pt1 | contig 27283 bp, 23 predicted proteins | sample SalMarSW160200MG_FD_203101 | JGI IMG/M metagenome (GOLD analysis project Ga0315549, IMG submission 203101) | Salt marsh sediment microbial communities from the Plum Island Ecosystem LTER, Massachusetts, United States - Salt Marsh Sediment SW1601-200 ... | reverse complement strand
AAACGGGTTTAGTATATAGTATATACTTTCCCAACAGAGACCCAACCACCTTCTGCATTTAGTCAAGTTATCAGAAGGATATCACCACCCCCTGAATAAACAAGACTTTTTCTCATTATAAACGTGAGATAATATTTTGTTATTCGGTAGTTCCTAAAATACCTTCAACCGGTTCTTCGGTATCATGCCAGACGTTTCCGTAGGTTGTCATTTCCGACGTATCGACATCGTTTGACCAGATGCCAAAGTTATAATCTCTGCCGAAATGATTATCGATGATAGTCAAATCTTCAAAAGTACGTCCCTCTCTTATTCTTGTATAAACGGTATACCCCGCTCCGTTTAAGAGATTGTTCTCGATTGTAACATTCTGTAAGTTTCCCCAATTACATTCAAATAAAAGGCATGACGTTTGGTCGGTTGGAACATTGATATGATTGTGTATTATCAGCGCTTCTCTTATTTGCCCCAAGAATTCCATTCCGTCACCTTTATGGTCATCGATGGAATCGACGTTATCGTCTCCGTCTGTTTCTCTTATATCCGAAATATAACAATCCTGAACTGTAAGTTTAGCTTTTGGAGAGGGATCGCTTCCGCCGCCCCCGAAAATTCCGTCTCCTACATGATGGATATAACATCTTCGTATCGTTGCTTCAGTACTGTCCGCGGTGCGTATAAAGATACCTTTAGAACTGTTTACAGAATCTTTACCTATTTCACAATCTTCGATTAAAATTCCCGTATAACCTGACTCGACGACAATACCCCAAAAAGCACCAATCCAGACCCTGCAATTTTTAACCGTTACGTTGTTAGCTTCGATAGTCAATGTTCCCCAGACGTCTAAATTTTGAACGGTTGCACCGGATACGGTAATTGTTGTATCGCCGGTTATTATGGTAAGGTTGTTTGGATTGGTGAGACCGGTATTATCGATATAAGGCCAATCGCCGTAATCCGGACCGGTAGAATCATCCTTGCAAGAAATTATTAGAAGGAAAAGAATTAGCGGGATAATATAATATTTGTTCATATTGTAATATTAATAAGAAAATACGCCTTTGTAAAGGCGCATTTTGGGATTTTGGATTTAGGGGTTTGGATTTAGTTAAAACAACAAACAACATTTTTTTATTCGTGCTATTCGTGTGATTTGTTGTTCCTCTTAGTTTTGAGGTTGTGTGTTGGATTTTGTTTTGACTCATGACGCATGACTGTTTTATCCGCTGTTGCGGAGATACATTCTTGACTAATTTTTAATAATCCTTATTATTTTAATTAAGAGGAGATGAGGTTATGACGAATTGGCGAGTGTCGGGTTTGACCTCAAATTTACCATATATAAAAATTTTCTTATTCCGGAGGTGTGTATGAAAATTAAAATAAAGATTTTTTTCATTTTTTTTATAGTTGTTTTTTGTTTAAGCCAAATAAATGCACAAGCATCTTCCGTCTGTAAATATCCTGAAGCATCAAATCGCTATTTAACTTCAGAATATCTGACCGGAAAATCTATATGGGAATTAAAAATCATGCGTAATGAGATATTTGCCAGGCATGGTTATAAATTTAAGTCAGAGGAAATGCGAAAATATTTTGATAGACAAAAATGGTATGAGCCTAAATATGAAGATGTAACATCAAAATTAACCGAGATTGAAAATGCCAATATAACGATGATAAAACAATATGAGGATAATTTGCAGAAGAGTAAACCGTCGCCTAAAATAAGTGAATTAATAGAAAAACAAAAACGTGAAGTTGTATTTAAAACGGCGTGGGGCTCAGGGTCGGACGAGTTAGGACGAATTATTCCGGAAGAAGCCAGCCCCGAAGCTCCAATGAGTTTTGTTATCGATAGTTCAGGTAATATCTTCGTTCTCGACCAGCTCAATAAACGTGTTCAGGTTTATGACAAAACCGGCAAGCATACCAAAACAATACCTATTCCGGCCGTAACGTTTTCGGATATAGCCATCGGAGAATCGGGAAATTTATTTCTTCTTGACCGGTTTGTATACAAAACCGTAGTTCTCATAGATGACAAAGGCAATATATTGAAGAAGGTAGAATTGATTGGCAACGGGATTACGGAAACCGGAAGTGTAACGGAAATATATAGCCGCGAGGATGGTTTATGGGTTACAAATGAAAATTCCATGGTGAGGATATGCGATGCATCCGGGGAACAATATAAAGACAGGCAGATAGCGCCGGGAAAATTCTCCAGAGAAGACAAATATCTTATCGGGACAAAGGTAATCGGTGATATAACAGCAACTGTTACTCGAACCACATTGATCAAATCAAGCATCGATACTTATACTATATCAAGCAAGAAAACTTATACTATATACTTCGATATCCCGATTCTGTATATAACCATGGTGGACACGGATAAAAACGGAAACATTTACCTCGGGGTAGAGCTATTGGAGGAGTCCATTGACGAAGGCCCGCCTTACAGTATTGAAAATTCACATGAAATAGTGGTGGTTCTCGACAGTAATGGGAATGAAAAGCAGAGAGTTTATATGCCCGTATCTTCACACGCAGAAAACGTTAACCGGTCCCATCGCGTTACACCGGACGGAACTAACTATCAGCTCGTAATAGAGGAAAAAGGGGCTACAATGTGGAGATATAGTCCCTAATATAAAAGAAGACCTGTTTTTTAGGTATTAGGTTTTGGGTTTTAGGTTTTAGTTAAAACAAAAAATCAGTGTATATCCGTGTAATCAGTGGCAATATTTATTATAGTTGGATCGTGGGTTCGTTGGACATCAACGATTTACGATTCCATTTCTTTCAGAATATTGCTAATTTTACCTTTAAGTTCGGGTATAGATTTTTGAATGGTAGTCCAGATTATCTTTTTGTCTAATCCGAAGTATTCATGTGCCACTATGTTTCTCATTGATTTCATCTTCTGCCAGGGTATATCATTATACGTAGATTTTATTTTTTCAGGAATGTGGGTTGAGGCTTCTCCGATTATCTCAAAATTTCTGGTGATAGCGTCAAAAACCAGAACGTTATTTTTGAAATCTTCAAAATCCATTCCTTCTGTAAATTCTAAAATTTTATCTATCGATTGGAGTATGTCATTTAAATAAAGATACTCCTCTCTCATATATAAACAACCTCTTTCATTATATCATCTTTCATCAAGGGTTTTATTGCATCCTCTGTTACCAGATCTATTTTTCTCGATAGAAATTCAGAAAGGAAATCCTTTAACGCTATAAATTCAAATATATCGATATCTTTATCGAATTCGACTAAGATATCTATATCACTGTCCCTGACTTCGTTACCTCTGGAAAAGGAACCGAAAACGCCGATTTTTGAAACCCCGTATTTTTCGTGAAGTTCAGGTTGAACGTTTTTTAACTTTTTCTTAATTTCTTTTAACATTAATTTTTACTCCTTTATTATTACAATTATGGTAATGCTTTTGATTGTTTATGTCAACACCAAAAATTTCTCTCAATAAAACAAATTTTTTTTTCTCTGTGTCCTCTGCGTCTCTGTGGCAAAGTTTAGATACCAGATACCGGGTCTCAGGTCCCAGAATAGACTCGTGACTGTTTTATCCGCTGTTGCGGAAATTCAATCTTGACAAGTCATCTTGATTCTCTAAATTAACAACAGGAGGGAAAAATGAATCTTAAGCGTAATATATTTATAGTTTTAGCTTTAGTTACATTAATGGCATTTTCCTGGGGATGTAAAGAAACGCAACCTACTGCGCCACCAAACGGCACAATAACTCCGGCAACAAGCGGACTTGAAGGTTGTGGTGTTAATCTTCAACCTTCTTACTATTGTAACGGAGACATGGATTTAGGCTGGAACTTAATGGATAATTATTCCGATATCAAAACTTTAAGAATAGAATTGGACACGAGTACGAATTCCACAATGGATGATTTCGTCAGATGGATAAGTGAAGCCAACGATAATGGCTATGATGTTATAGCTACTTACCACTATTGCTCTGAGCTTGGTTCAAATGACCCGAATGAACTGCTTGCTGCCGCCAAATGGTGGGTAGATAATTGGGACACTCTTTCCACAGCCGGTTCATTTACCGTGAATCTAATGAATGAATGGGGTAATCATAGTTTAACTTCAGAGCAATACGCAGATGCATATAACCAGGCTATAGACACAGTGCGCCAGGTGTATGACGGTCCGATTATTTGTGACATTCCCGGATGGGGACAGGAAACACACACGGCTGCCGATGCGTCTCCAAATATCGATGACGATAATATCATCTTTTCCGTTCATATATATACCAACGGCTGGAACGGAAGCGCCGGTCATAGCTTGCGTGAATCAGACCTCGATTATTTAGAAGCTGCGGGAAGACCCTGTATGGTAGGCGAATTTGGAAATGGAGGTGGGGGCAGTGTTGATTGGTCTGCACTGGTTGACCATGCCAGGTCCAAAGGCTGGTCTGTAATCGGCTGGTGCTGGAACGGCGACGGCGGAGATATGAATATGATAAGTCCTTTTTGGGGCGCTGACTGCGGTGCCACTTTATACGCAAAAAGTTCTTACTTCGACACCATATACAATAAATTAGGAGCGTATGATACAACAACTAGCGGCAGTACAACGACCACAAGTGGTAACTAAGGACTAATTTCCGGGGTCAAATCTCACATGGCTTTGAACTCACCGGATTCTACAACGTCTGTTTGAATTCCTTCGATTTCCTTAGGAATAATATCCTTTCTTTTAAGATTTTCTTCCGTTTTCTTTTCTATTACGTAACAAACAATGGAAAGTTTGTCAGTCCTTTTCCCGTCAATTTCTTTATATCCAACTGAACAACCTGCAACACCGGTTTTATTCATAAGTTCTTGTTCATGTTTTTCTTTTACCTTTTTCACCTCTTCGATTGTCGGCATGGGATAACTTTACTTCGTAACCAACTCCGCATCGAGAAGATTCAAATAGTTCTGTATATGATTGGCGATTGTGATATTATTGGCATCGCTGCCCGCGAAAAGTTTGCCGACGGCATAGCCATCCATGTCGAGGATTGAGCTTCCGGAGTCACCTCCGGCGCTAAATCCTTTTTTGCTTATAACTATTTGATCTCTGAAATACGCGGATTTTCCGGTACCATAAGATATTGGACCGATAGTCGCGTCTATACCGCTTATCAGTCCATCAACTGTGTGGGAAGTCGTTCTTCCTGATTTTTGAACAAGCATATCAAGTTGAGCTTGTCTAACCCCTTTAGGCACTCCGATATCCACAATCTCTGCTAAGACGTTCTCCCTTTTGACTTCAATCATTGCCGCGTCCACCAGATTATATTCCGGATAGGCGACAACCGGTCTCAGTCTTGTCTTTCCCCCAAGTAATCCGGCAGGTATATTGTAGAGACTGCTCCAAAACCTGGCTAGCGAGCATTGGCTCGGAGAATCAGAATCAACAAACTCTATAGGAACGAATTTCAACAGATGTCCTATCACATCATCAGGAACCTTACCTCCGTCATAGGGTCCGGGTTGAAGATAAGAGTCTCCAATCTCAGCATCGTTTGAGTTTGCCCCTACATGATTATTTGTTCCAATGCATATCTTCCCTGTACTTTTATCTTTTATTAGCTCTCCGTTTGTGCCTGCGGTTATTAGATAATGACCTCCGGATGTGCCCATCGGGCAGGGTCTCATTCTTTCTTTATTATCTGCTTGCAGAGCTATTATTTTACCAACTTCTATCACGTCGGTTGGAATATCTTTTATTGTTTCCGGGACAAAATCCCTCTTACTCAGTTTTTCTTTCGGGAGCTTTTTCTCGACCAGACATATGACACTCAATTTATCGGTTTTCCACGCTCCCTTTATTTTGTATCCCGTCATTACACCTAAAACATTAGCTTTCCTTAATAATTCTTTTTCGTACTTCTTCTTTATTTCTCCTATTTCCATTTTTTTCTCCGTTTGTTAATATCTTTTTTGCAAAAACAGCATTTGCTCTTCGGGTACGCGATAGGGGATCCAATAAAAAAATTAGGGGTTATATTTTCGAATTTTAATAAATCTTTTTCATACCGATAATTTAATGTTTCCATAATTATAGTATACTGAGAGTTTAAAAAGATTGATTGATAAGTCAAGGGGTGTGATGTTGAACATCGCAAGTCATGAGTCAATATTTTAGAATTTGGGATTTAGGGATATAGAAATTAGTGATTAGTCAATTAGTAAATTGGTTAATTAGAAAAAAAAGAAAAAATTAATTTTTTTTCTCTGTGCCTCCGTGTCTCCGTGTGAGATATTGGTTTTTGTTTTTTTTACTATTTGACAATTCAACTATTCAACTTAGTCGTAGTTCCCTTGCCGCCTCTACCATATTCCTGAGTGACGGAATAACCTCGTCCCAGTTTCTGGTTTTTAGCCCGCAGTCCGGGTTTACCCAGAGGTTTTTTAAAGGTATCACCTCTATCGCTTTTTTGATTAAGCTTTTCATTTCTTCCTTTGAAGGTATACGGGGACTGTGAATGTCGTAAACACCGGGACCGATTTCGTTGGGATAATGAAAATCCTCAAAAGCTTTTAGTAATTCCATTTTCGAACGGCTCGCTTCTATGCTTATTACGTCAGCGTCCATTTTTGCTATCCATTCGATAATATCGTTGAATTCACTATAACACATGTGAGTGTGTATTTGTGTTTCGTCATTAACGCCGGAGGTTGTAATACGGAAACAATCGATTGCCCATTGCAGATAGTCTTCCCAGTCTTTTTTTCTTAAAGGCAGACCTTCTCTTATGGCGGGTTCATCGACCTGTATGACTTTGATTCCGGATTCTTCGAGTTCTCTGACTTCTTCCCTTAACGCGAGCGCAATCTGCTTACAGGTTTCGCTACGCGGCTGGTCGTCACGAACAAAACTCCAGCAGAGGATTGTGACAGGTCCGGTTAACATTCCTTTCATCGGTTTTTTTGTTAGGGATTGGGCATATTTAATCCAGTTAACTGTCATAGGCTCCGGACGTAATACGTCTCCGTAAAGAACAGGCGGTTTCACGCATCTTGTTCCGTAGCTCTGCACCCATCCGTTTTTAGTAAAGCAGTAACCTTTAAGCTGTTCTCCGAAATATTCGACCATGTCGTTTCTTTCCGGTTCACCGTGAACAAGAACGTCCAGCCCTAATTCTTCCTGTTTGTCGACCGTTTCTTTTATGAAGTTTTCCATGCTCTTTGTGTAATCTTCTTCGGATATCTCTCTTTTTTTGAATTTTGAACGGATTTGACGAATTTCTTTTGTTTGAGGGTAGGAACCGATAGTTGTTGTAGGAAGCAGCGGTAAATCCAGATTTTCATTCTGTTTCTTTATACGCGCGGCAAATGGTGATTTCCTGGAAAGCATTTCTTTTGATATATTTTGCAGTTTTTCCTGTACGGATTTATTTGTAGCTAAAGGACTTTCTTTTCTTGATTGGAGAGCTTCTCGATTTGCATTTAATTCTTCTCCGACGTCTTTTCCGAGAGCCGCGCCGCGTATTATATGCAATTCGTTACATTTTTGCTTTGCGAAAGCCATCCAATTCTTTATTTCGGGTAATAATGCGGTTTCTTCGTCAAGATCCATCGGTACGTGCAGAAGAGAGCAGGAAGGAGCGAGCATTATACGTTCTTTGCCGAGGGCTTGCGAAGCCCTCTTTACCGTGCTTATTGCCGTATCTAAATTCGTTTTCCAGATGTTTCGACCGTTTACTAACCCCAGAGAGAGAATTTTCTCTGAATCAATATTTTTTAAAACCGAATCTAATTGATTCGGAGCTCTTACGAGATCAAGATGTAAGCCTGATACAGGTAGGGAAAGCGTGAGGTCTTCATTAGAGCCCAATGCTCCGAAATAAGTTGCAAGTAATATTTTCATCGAGCCGGCTGCTTTTGTTAATCTTTCATACGTTTCTTTGAAATGGTTTTTTATTTCTGTGTCCAGGTCAAGAACGAGTATGGGTTCATCAAGCTGAATCCACTCGCAGTTTTCGGAAAGGCGGGTTAGAATTTCTTCGTAAACTTTTAATATTGAATCCAGGTAATTAAAACGGTCGGAGACCGCTTCGGTTTCTTTTCCGAGAAAGATGTATGTAAGAGGTCCGGGCAGTATGGGTTTTACGTTAAGTCCTTCATCGATTGCTTCTTTTACTTCTTCGAAAATCTTTTCGCTTGAAAGTTTAAAAGTTTGATTGGGTTCGAATTCGGGAACCATAAAGTGATAATTTGTATCGAACCATTTTGTCATTTCCATTGCGTTGGCATCACCTTGCTTTGCTTTTCCTCTTGCCATATCGAAGTAAGTTTTGATATCGACAGTTTCGCCCTCGAAGTTAAAACGCCGGGGTACTGCTCCCAGGGTTACCGTCATATCAAGCATCTGGTCGTAAAGCGAAAAATCTCCAGCCGGAACAAGGTCGATACCGTTTTCTTTCTGCAGGTGCCAGTGTCTTTTTCTCAAGGTTTTTGCCGCAAGAAAAAGTTCTTCTTCGGAAAGGTTGCCTTTCCAGTAACTTTCTATCGTCTTTTTTAATTCTCTTTTAATCCCTATTCGCGGGAATCCTAATGTGTGAGTAATCATTTATTTTTGAACTCCTTTTTTTCTCTGGGATTATTAAGGGATATAAGGGAAAAGTCAACCCTATGTTTCTCAAAAAAAATTTACCACAGAGAGCACAGAGAAAAAAGAACACACAGAGAACACACAGAAAAAAATTATGTTGTTTTAACTAAATCCCAACCCCCAAATCCCAAATCCTAAACTTTGACGCACGAATCATGACTCTGTTCTTAGTTCTTGTATTTGAATTTTTTAGTCGGTCATCTGTCATCGGTCTGCGGTCGGTTTTAGCTCTAAAACCTAAAACCCAAGACCTGAAACCTAATTTCCCTTGACAAAGACAGAAAGCTAACTATTATACTTCGTGCTAAAAGGAGGCAATTTAAATGTTTAGAGTTGGTTTTGTTGGGTGGAGAGGAATGGTTGGGTCGGTGTTAATGCAAAGAATGAAAGAAGAAGATGCTTTTAAAGGTTTCGAACCTTTATTCTTTTCTACTTCCCAAGTAGGACAAGACGGGCCTTCGATAGGTATGGATATACCGAAGCTTCAAGATGCTTTTGATTTGAGCATTCTTTCGGAATTGGATATTATTGTGAGCTGTCAGGGAAGTGATTATACCGGGAAAGTTTATCCGACCCTGCGAAAAAACAGCTGGCAGGGATACTGGATAGACGCGTCCTCGAAACTCCGGATGGAGGAAGATTCCATTATCATTCTTGACCCCGTAAACAGAGACGTCATTAATGAATCTCTTGCTTCGGAGGTACGTTCTTATATCGGCGGTAATTGTACCGTGAGTTTGATGCTTATGGCTCTTTCCGGACTGTTTAAAAATGATTGTATAGAATGGATTTCTTCTATGACCTATCAGGCTGCTTCGGGCGGCGGAGCTAAAAATATGATAGAGCTTGTACGACAAATGTCCGCGCTTAGTGACTCTGTAAAGGAGTTGTTAAATAAGCCTTCGGTTGCTGCTCTTGAACTGGACTGGGTTATAACGGAGCAGTTGCGTAAGGGGGTTCTACCTGTCGAGGTGTTTAAGGTCCCTCTTGCTGCAAGTCTTATTCCGTGGATCGATTCTGCTATGAATAGCGGACAGACCAGAGAAGAGTGGAAAGGTATGGAAGAGACCAATAAAATTTTACAGACCGAAAAGCCGATTCCCGTGGACGGTATCTGCGTTCGTATAGGCGCTATGAGATGTCATAGTCAGGGATTTACCATTAAATTGAAAAAAGATATCCCTCTTGATGAGATAGAGAGTATGCTCAGAGAAGCTCACCAGTGGGTAAAGGTAATACCCAATACTTACCAAGAGACTATTGCAGAGCTTACCCCGGCTGCAGTTTCGGGCAACCTAACCGTTCCGATCGGGCGTGTCAGGAAAATGAACCTTGGTGGGGAATTCCTTGCTGCTTTCAGCGTAGGAGATCAGCTTCTCTGGGGAGCCGCTGAACCTATATGGCGAATGCTGAAAATAGTTCTTGAATATCTGGGATAATTGGTAATAACGATCCGAAGAATCGTTATTGGTTATTAGTAAATTGGTTGATTAGTTAATTAGTTGTTTTTGGTTCCGACTTTGGACTTTGGACGTAGGACATTGGACTTTCTGCATATTCCTCGATTGCTTCTTTAGCTTTTTCAGCTGCCTCGAGGGGTCGGCAGCCCAGAATTAGTTCTCCGAGAAGATAAGACGAATAAAAACATCCGGAACCGTGGAATGAGAAATCTATTTTTGAACCTTTTATCAACTCTATTTTCTTTCCGTCGTAAAAAAGGTCATCTTTCTCTTCTATTCCCGTTAATATAACGTATTTTACGCCCGTTGCGTGCAGGTTTTTTACTATCTTTTCAGGAACTTTTTCACCCGTTAGCAATTTACCTTCCGCAAGATTTGGTGTTATGAAAGTGGATATCGGGATTAAGGACTTTTTCATTTCTTTAAGACCTTTTTCAGAAATTAAAGGATAACCGGAGGAGGAATTGATTATCGGGTCAAGAACTACATATTCCGGTTTTCTTTCTTTTAAGAAATAAGAAACTACTTTGACTACTTTTTCGTTATGAAGCATACCGATTTTGACTCCGCGGATTTTCTTTAATGATTCCAGTGATTCTTTTATATTTTTAATTGGTATAGATGATGTGCTGAAAACTTTTTCTGAAGTCTGGACAGTTAGAGCTGTTGGGATGGCTTCGGAGGGTATTCCTAAAGACTTGAATACAGAGATGTCTCTGTAAATACCGGCTCCGCCGCTTGGGTCAAATCCGGCAATAATCAATACACTCATCTTTTTTCCGGTTTCTTCAAGAAAAGGAAAACAATACCGCCCGCGCAGCTTGCTACAACGGAGGTGACAAAGAAAACGAGAGATATTGAAAACGCTTCACTTTCTGCTATGTTAAGAGAAGAAAAAAAGAAGACGTAAGCCACTTCTCTGATCCCTAATCCGTTGATGGTTATCGGAATCAGACTTATTACGGTTATAATAGGAATATATGCGAGTAGCGCAAAAATGGGAATCGGAATAGATAATCCTTTAGCTATAAAATAATTGATGAGGATTACAACCAACTGAATTAAAATCGAATAGCCAATCCCCGCGACTATTGTTTTTCTTTTACTTTTATATATTTTAAAAGCCCTATAAAACTCTCTTATGGAATCACCTAAATTTAGGAATTTAACGGAGAGCAGTTTTTCTTTTAGCCATGTGATTTTTAAGGAAGTGAAAAGATAATATACGAATAAAATAAATAGAATCAGCCCAAAGTAGATATAAAGTTTTGCGAATTCCCGTTTCCATGAGAAGATGCCTATAATGCCTATTAGCATCATCCCCGTCATTCCGAGAAATCTTTCCATTATGGATGCTCCTAAGGCTTTTTCAAAGTTTTCTTTTCCCCCGGCGTATGCAGAACGCACAAAATCCATTCCCAATCCGCTTGGCAGGAAATTGTTGAAGAAAAAAGAAACAAGTATATATAGATTGCTCCTCAAAAGTGAAATATCGATTTTTTGAGCTTTAAGGAGGAACTTCCAACGTAGTGAAAAAATGAAATAGTAAAGTAAGAGGAAAACAATGATTGTCATGAAATACAGAAGATTTATATTTTTTATATTTTGTATTACTTCGCTTAACGGGACTTTATTTTTAAACAGATAATAAAAAAGTATAACTGTTATTAAGATTTTTAGAATTTCTTTGCCTATTTTTTTCATTTGTTTAAAATATTATTATAGATAAAAATGTCAAGAAGGGTGATGAGAATGAATAGACATCCAGGTCTTGAGTCATGAATCGTGAGTCATGAGTCAAAAAATAAAAAAACTTAAAAAATTCGTGATATTTGTGCAATTTGTTGTTCCTATCGTAGATTTTGCAAATCTAAGTTTAGTCGTTAAATTGTTGAGTGGTTGAGTGGAAAAACGAAAAAATATGGAGGGGAGTTGGGCAATCCAGTGCAAATCAGTGTTAATCAGTGGCAATATCTTAGGTTTTAGTTTAAAAAAATAAAATCTCTGTGTTCTCTGTGGTAAAAATTTCTTTAGTTTTTTTGTTTTTTTTGTTAGTCGACAGTCGTCAGCAAATAGCGTAAACAATATTAAACTCTTGACAATTAAGACATTTATTGATAATTTAATAGCACAAAAACATATGGAAGCAAATGATACTGTTAAAGAATACATAGATAGATTAGAAGATTTATCCAAAGAGACTTCTTCTTTATGGAGTCAACTATCAACCAAACAAATGGAGTCATCAGAAGGGCTCGCGGAAATAAGGAAAAAGTTGAAGAATCTATATGCTTCTATGTATGTTATTTATGAAGGTTCGGACTCTTTCAGGATGACCGTAAGGAAAAGTGAAGAGTTATTATCTTTTGGACTTAGTCTTATTAGCGAAGTGATGAATAAAATTCGCTTTTTTAATGACAGTACCATTACTTTGAGTCAAAAATTGGAGGAATTAATAAGTAAAAGGGAAGAAATAAACACAATTGTATCGAATCTACAGGAACTTAACGAAGCATCGGGTAATACAGCCAGGAACGCTGAAATCAAAGCCTACCAGGCTGGGGCTCTGGGAAAGGGGTTTGAGGTAGTAGCCGAAGAATTAGGAAGATTGACGGGAAAATCATTGGAAATTGTACGAGAGATGGTGGATAGGCTGGAATCTTTAAAGGAGAGATCTAAAGAAGCCACAGAGAAATTTGGGGCAATAAGGGAAAGCCTTACTAATTTTGTTGGAAATGCGGATGAGTTAAAGCAAAGTTCCGATGAAGTGAGGGATAAAATTTCTCTTATTATGGATACATCCGATAGATTGTTGAGTTTGCTTGAAACTATAGATATAAAAAGACGAGATATTGAAGAAACAGCCAACTTTTTACTTTCTTTGTCCAGAGATTGCCTGATGAAGTTGGTGGAAATAGATCTTTTACTTTCACAAAAGGAAACGATAAGAGAAATCCTTAAAAATCATATAGATGTTTTTGGATATTTAGCCGAAAAGGGGTCGGACTTTCTTCCTGCAAGTATTTTACAGATAGACTTAGCTTTAAAAAAGGTTTCTAATCTCGATCGTTATAGTCAACTTAGCGTTGTAACCCTGAGTTCGACTCCAACACGTAGTAATATTAATTTATCTGAACTTGAAGACATGAAAAAAATGCTTGGTATGATTGGACGAGAAATTGAAGGAGTTAAAGAAATTATTAAAGAAGCACAGTATCAGGCAAAAATGTGCTTAAGCAATATAGAGAATGTTCAATTATTTATAGAAAAGGAGTCAAAAGGTATAGATGAGGTGGCGAGCATTCAGATAAACTTATCCAGGATTTCCTCGGGTCTTGGGAGATTGGTTGAAAACGTAGGAGATTTTACTGAACAGTTAAGGGTCATTTCTCTTTACGGTAAAATAGAAGCGTCAAGAATTCCCGGTGATATTACTGGTCTTCCGGCAATTGTCGATGAGATGCAAAAACTTTCCAGTGATTACTCAAAATTAGGGGATAAATTGTGGCGATTCTTTAACCCTGTAAATGAGAAAATCGAAGACTTAAAAAGGACAACTCTGACACTTGAGAATACGATAAATAGACTTAAGGATATTGTTAACGAAAGTGAAGTGGCATTCCAGGAAAATAAAGATCAGATTGAAACTTTGGCGGAAGTTTCTTCCAGTATCCGTCCTTTTATAGATAAACAGGAGGATGTGGTAGGAGAGATAGGTTCTTCTTTTGTTTCCGTGGCCGAAGTATTAGAAGAATACACGGAAATGGTTGAAACACTTGAAGGAAGCCTGGATAAAGAAAAGAGCCTTACCGATAACCTGGCTCAGGACCAGCATTGGAAAAACTTAAGTCTTTTAGATGTTACAGCAGAAGGAAAAGCCTCTACTTTAACAGTTCACCTTCAAAGAGAACCGGATACTTTGAACCCATATCAAGTTGAAGATCCGATAGCCGGTGAAATCATTTATCTTATTCATCGGGGATTGTTTGATTATGGTTTTTCAGGTAAGGTTTACCCAATGCTTATAGAAAGATGGGAGTTATCGGAGGATGTTAGGAGATGGGATTTTGTGATAAGGGAGGATATCAGAGCTCATAAAGGTAGAAATATCGAATCGGAAGACGTAAAATTCGCGCTTGAAAGATTGAAAGATAAAGATAAAATAAATGCTTTAATCTCGATTGGAGAAATCGATATTAAAGGGAAATATTCTTTTTCAGTCCAATTGAATGATAATTATAATTCCTTTCTCTCTAATTTAGCTGCAATTGGTTCATCTATAATCCCGAGAGATTCCGCAGAAGATGGCATCGTTGGGATAGGACCTTTTAAATTGCAGAATTGGAAGAAAGGAGAGAAAATAATTTTGGAATCACATTCCGATTATTTCATGGGCAAACCCTATTTGTCGAGATTGGTTTTTAAGTTAGGAGGCAATCCCATAGAGGAATTCAGAAGCGGTGCACTGGATATGGCAAAAGTCGATTTGGAAAACATTCCGGGTCTTAAAAGCGATAATAATTTAAGCAAGAATCTATTTCCGTGTAAAAATTTAAATGTAAATTACCTTGGATTCAACTTTAACATGAAAGATCTTCCTTTCTCGGATAAGAAAGTTCGTCAAGCGTTAAATTATGCGGTTAATAATAAAGCTATGATAGAGGAGACCTCTTCGGGTTTTGGTGAAATCGTTAAAGGAATATTTCCGGCAGGGCTATGTACATATGATTCTAAAAAGGAAGGGTATGAATATAATTTGAATAAAGCAAAAAAACTTCTTGAAGAAGCAGGGTTTAAGGGGGGGTTGCCCGAGTCGTATACTCTCCTGGTATGTGACACTCCTGTTCAGGTAAAAAGAGCGGAATTTCTAAAGGAGGTTTTTTCTCGTATTGGAGTTAAAATAAAGATTGATCAAAAACCCTGGGCAAAATTCATGAAGAAACTTCGGGAAGGTAAGACAGAATTGTTTTTAACTACCTGGATGCCGCAGAATGTTGACCCTAACGATTTTTTGTTTCGTCTTTTCCACTCTGCATCAGCTGGTGGAGAGAATCTAACTTTTTATTCTAATAAAGTTTTGGATAATAAAATAAAGGAGAGTGCAAGAGAAATAAATCCAATGCGAAGGAAAAGATTATATCGGGAGGCGGAAGAAATGATAGTAGAAGATGCTCCATGGATTTTTTTGATACATGAAGTTAATTACTTGCTGGTCAGTGATAGGGTTTTTGGATTTAAGCCGAGTTTACTGAATCGTATTCATTACGAATGGGTTGGGATTGAATGATGAATTTTTTAAGTTTTACATTAGAGGACAAGTTCTTTGGTATACCATTGGAAAATGTGAAAGAAATTGTTGAAGAAAGAGAAATAACACCCGTACCGCTGTCAAGTGAATATCTCGAAGGGGTAATGAACCTCCGTGGAGAGCCAATAACGGTAATCGATTTAAGAAAAAAAATAGGATTTACAGGATCATCTACCTCCAGGGAGATTATACTTTGTTTGATTGACGATATAATAATTGGCTTAAGACCGGATAACGTTCTTGATATCCACGAAATTCCCGATTCGGAAGTAAAAAATGTACCTTCCAGTTTAAAAGGGGAAATAGAATCAAAGTATATGAAGGGAATTGTGAAATTGAAAGAAAAGTATATAATTATTGATATAAAAGAATTAATTTGATGTAAGGAGGGAAAAATGGGCGTAAGAATTTTAGTGGTGGATGATGCAATTTTTATGCGGAAAATGTTGGCAGATATACTTCAAAAAGGTGGTTATGAAATCTGTGACGAAGCTGGAAACGGCAGTGAAGCCGTCCAGAAATATGAAAAGAATCATCCGGATCTGGTTACAATGGACATAATAATGCCTGATATGAGTGGTATAGATGCGATCAAGAAAATTAAAGAATTGGATTCCGAGGCGAAAATTGTCGTGGTGAGCGCAATGGGACATCAAAGTTTAGTGGTTGAAGCTATCCAGGCTGGAGCAAAGGACTATGTGGTTAAACCTTTTCAACCTTCGCGAGTTATAGAAGCAGTGCAGAGGGTTTTAAAACTGTAAATAAGTATCAAAAGATAAACTTCAATTGAAATAATGGAAGAACAGAGAAAAGAATATATAAAACTATTTAAAGAAGAAAGCAGTGATTATTTAGGTAAACTGAATAGAATAATAATTGAACTTGAGAAAGAACCAAATAACAAAAAAATAACCGCGGAGGTTTACAGGATTTTTCATACACTTAAAGGAATGGCTGCTTCGCTTGGTTACACTGAAATAGAAACAATTTCGCATGATCTTGAAGAAAAGCTGGAAATTTTTAAAGATGAAGAAAAAGAGAAAGTCAATGTTGAGGTTATTGACGAGGTATTCAAAGGTATCGATAGAATTGAGCATCTTCTGGCAACACTGGATACTCCAGTTAAGATAGGGGAAACAGAGAGTGAGGCAGAAGGTAGTGGTAGTCTTCCCTATGTTGAAATTTTGCTTAAAGAGGATGTAACTCTTCCTGCTGCTCGAGCCGCTGTAATTATACAAACAATAGAGGGAAAAACTAAAATCGAAAACCTTGAACCGTCTTACGAGGAAATAAAATCCGGCAATATCGGAAGAGTATTAAAGGTTCGTTGCACCGAACCCGAAAAAATTCTAGATCTAATTGCTTCCATGGATGAAGTTGAGATAGTTAAATTAGAAGATCAAAAGAGAGATAAGAAAGCTTTGCCCGGTGGTATTGAGGGAATAAGAGTAAACGTAAATATGATGGATCGTATGCAAAATCTTGTAGGTGAGTTAGTTGTTACCACATCCCAATTATCCGAAATCGTCAGAAATTTTGGCGAAGAAAAGTTCGAAGGGGTTTTAGAACTTCATAATAGGAGTGTTAAGGAATTACAGGAGGTTATTACAAACATTAGATTGGTTCCCCTCGCATTAATTTTTAATAAATTTTCTCGTTATGTTAGAGATCTAAGCAGGAAGTTGGGAAAAGAAGTGAATATTGAAATTTTTGGAGCGGATATTGAAGTTGATCGTTCTCTTCTCGAAGGTATAAGCGACCCCTTGATTCACCTTATTCGAAACTCAATTTCTCATGGAATTGAAACTCCGGAAGAAAGAGAGAAGTTGAACAAGTATAGAGTGGGGAAAATAACTGTTTCAGCCAAAAGTATAAAGGGAGATATCTTAATACAGATAAGTGATGACGGAAAGGGAATAGATGAAAAAGAAGTTCTCCTTGCCGCATTCAAGAGAAGATTGGTCGAAGAAGAAGAAATTGAGTCCCTTTCAAAAGCAGAAATTCTCAGATTCTTATTTATGCCTGGTTTTACGACAAAAGAAAAAGCAGATAAAGTTTCCGGGCGAGGAGTAGGACTGGATGTAGTCAGAAAACTTGTGCGTTCAGTAGGAGGCAGTGTTAATATCACTACGGAAAAAGATGGAGGAACTACTATATCAATGAAATTGCCTCTTTCGATGTCAATAATTAAAGTTTATCTATTAGGTTTGAATAATCAATTGTTCGCCTTACCAATGACTTTTGTTGATGAGACGTTAACAGTAACAAAGGATTCTATGTCACAACTTATGGGAAAGGAAGTGATGTTGCTCAGGAGAGAAATTCTTCCGGTTTATCATCTTGCCGACATTCTAAAAGAGGATTTTTCAAGTAATGGAAATCAAGGTGCGCCATGCGTTGTTGTGGAAGTTGAAAACGACCGTTTCGCTATCGTTGGGGGTACTTTTAGAGGGAGTACGGAAGCACTTGTTAAACCTTTGCCTTCCCCAATCGATAAAATTAAAGGATACATAGGAATCACTATGATTGGAAACGGGAAACCTTGTTTAATATTGGACTTACCCGCTCTAAGATATAGGAGGAGTTATGAAAATACAGGATCTTAAAGAGTTGCAATTAGATGGAATAAAAGAGGCTGCCAATATTGGTGGTGGGCATGCTGCAACAGCTTTAAGCCAAATGTTACATAAGGAAGTCGAAGTTAAAGTGCCGGAGATCGAAATCTTTCCGATTGAGAAGACGTCTGAAATATTAAATTTAAAGGGAAGTATTGCTGTTGCTTCTCTCACGAAATTTTTCGGTGATGCTACGGGCAGAAATCTTGTAGTGTTAGACGATAAAGACGCAAAGCTTCTTGTTGGTATATTGCTTGACAAAGAGATATCGGACTATTCGGAAATTGACGAAATGGGAATTTCTTCGCTCAAAGAAGTAGCTAATATCCTTTGCAGTTCTTACCTTAGCGCAATCTCTGAATTCCTCGGGCTGATGTTACTGCCTTCCGTACCGGTAATTGTGTGGGACGACTTTAGAGTAATAATTTCAAGTGCTTATCTCGAATTTACTGCCGGAGAAGAATTCGTCTTCTGTGTAAAAAGTATCTTTTATTTTAAAGATACGGATAAGCGATTGGAAGCTTACCTTTTATTAATACCGGATTCTGAAAGTCTGAGCAGTATTTTAAAAGCGATGAATCTCTTGTAACTTTTTGAAATGGAAATATCTGAACAAGAAAAGAAGCTCTTAAGATTATTTTCCAAAAAAATCGAGCCTACAGATTCAGGCTCACACAATAATCTAGCCGTTGTTTACTATAATAAGGGTTTGGTAAAGGAAGCAGTGGAAGAGTTGAAAAATGCCCTTGAAATAGACCCGCACTTCACCCTGGCAAAAAACAACCTCGATTATATTTATAGAAGTACGGGGTATTATGATGAACAAATTGAACATTTAAAAAATAGAATAGAAGAAGACCCGGATGACTACGAATCAAGACTGCAATTAGCAAAAGCTCACAAGAGTATAGGTGACTATTACGAAGCTATCAATCAATACAGCAAATATTTACGACTGAAACCTGCTGATGTTCAGGCGCTGTTGGAGATGGGTGTTGCTTGTAAAGCCAGTGGATTCTATGAGCCGTCAGTTGAGCAGTTTAAAAAGGTTATACGTATAGATAAGAATAATGGTCCTGCTCATAAATACCTGGGCGAAGTCTATTATAATTTAGGAATATTTCCCAGAGCTATAGAGGAGTTAAAAACAGCAATTCGACTTGACCCTAAAGATGCTGAATCTTATTACTTATTATCTTTTACATATGGCGAGGAGGGAAAATTCGACGAAGCTACTAAAGCAGCAAAGAAAGCAATAAATTTAAATCCCCGTTTTGCAAAAACAGAAGCCAATTTAAGCTTAGGTTTTTATAAACGAAAAGGCTACGAGGATTTTCTTTCTGTTTCAAAGGATAAGATTGAGGCAAATCCTTCGTTTGGGTTTTATGCTATGGGGCTTGCTTATAAGAATAAAGGATTGTTCAAGGAAGCTCTTTCGGAACTTGAAAAAGCTGTAAAAGCTGATTCCTCGAACTCTCTTGTAAGGGAACAAATAGGAGAAGTCTACCTCTTTATGGGTAATAATGAAGAGGCAATAAAATCTTATTTGGAAGCGCTTAAACAGGATCCCGATTTGCCCAAGTTGGCTAATAATATTGGTATTGCTTATCACCGATTGGGTAAGCTCGAAGATGCTATTTCCTGGTATAAAAGAGCAATTTCAAAAGACCTTAATTACGCTGTTTCATGGAATAACCTTGGAGTAGCTTATTATCACTCGGGAGCTCCAAAAGAAGCTTTTAATTGTTTAAAAAGGGCAAAAGAAGTAAATCCGGAATACCCTGATTCGTATTTAAATATCGGTCTTATTTACATGACAAGAGGTAATCACGAAACAGCCGAGAAATTTTTCAAAAAAGTAATTGAAATGAAAGGAGAGAATCCGCTTCCTTTTAATTATCTTGGGGCGGTTTACCTGGGTCTTGAGCGTTTTGAAGACGCAATATACTTTTTCAGAATGGCAATTGAAAGAGATAGTGGTTTTGCTGAAGCTTTTTATAATCTTGGCTTTGCTTTGTCAAGAATAGGGAAGTATGATGAGGCGCTGGAAGCCACAAAAAAAGCAATGGAAATAGACCCGTATTATTCAAGTAATAGATTTAAATTGAGTTTAGATATTTACTCTGAGAGATTGGGTATACTTGTAGCAAGAGAATTGACAAAGGATATGGAGGTGGGAAGAGTAGCCGGTGAAGAGACTGCAGAAGGTTTCTTTGAGGACCTTTTTGATGTTTCGGAAGAAGAAATCAAACCGAAGATAAATAACAAGAAGAAAATACAGGAAGCAACTGCTTTGTTCAAGGCTAACAAGTTTGATAATGCCTTAAATTTCTTGAGTGAAGTTAGAAATGCAGAACCGACAAACGAAGAAGTATTACTCCTTATGGGTAAGATATATGAGAAAAAAGAATTGCTTGGTGAAGCAAAAGATGTTCTTCGTGGTTTGGTTCCGGAAAACTTTGAGGCTTCGAAGCTTTTAACACAAGTATATCAAAAAAATGGAGAATGGGAAAAAGCGCTCACACTTGCCAAGGAACTTAACAAGAAACACCCGGAGGAGGCTTTTTCTTATATTGCTTACGCCCAATACTTAAAAAGAAAAAAACAGTATAAAAAAGCGATTAAACTGCTTAAAACTTTTCGCACCTGGAAAAGTGAAGCGCAAATTTTACTGGAGCTTGCATCTCTTAATTTGAGATTAGGAAAAAAGAAAACAGCGGTTTTTTTAATTGAAAAAAGTCTTTCCATCTCTCCTTCGGTAGAAGGTTACTACCAAGTTTCACTACAAAAAATAGGAGAAAAAGATTTCAAAGGAGCAATAGGGAGCCTTTTAAAGGCAAAGAAAAGAGCACCAAGGGATAAGAGGATTTTGAAAACGTTGGTTAGGACTTATATGAGAGCAAAGAATTACGAGGGAGTTATAAAAAGTGTAAAGGAAGCAAAAAAAATTATAAAGGCAGATGGTGATTTGGTTCTGTGGGAAGGAAAAGCTCTATATAATAAAGGAAACGCGGATGAAGCTATAAAGAGCTTAAAGCAAGCAATGAGTTTTGATGATAGAAATTTTGAGGCTTATCATCTTCTTGCTTCTTTATATTTCAGGCAGGGAAGATATAAAGAAGCAGAAAATTTATGGTATAATATAATAGATAAGGCAGAGGATGAAAAAATATTACAAAAAGCAAGAGAAGCAATCGAGAGTCTCCTCCGGCTTAAAAGGATTACAGGAGAGATGTAATGCCTATTGAAGGTCCGATAAAAGAATTGGGGCTTTTTGAACTTTTCCAGCTAATTTCCTTAGCCGGAAAGAAGGGAATTTTAACTATAACTGGAGAAGAATTTATTAAGTCCTATATCCTTTATTTTGATAATGGCATGCTTATTTCGATTGATTTTCCGGAAAGATTAAAAAAAGAAATGTCGGAAAGGGGCTTTTTGAGCAAGGAGCAGACTGTTGAAATAGCTGATGATAAATTTGTCAACCACTTGATTGAAAATAAAATTATTCCTCTCAGTACTTTTAGAACCATATTTAAACAGGCTGCAATTGATGTAATTTATTCTCTATTTCTCATTGAAAATGGTCATTTTAACTTCCGGGAGACGGATTTTGAAATTATTGAAAACCTTACCCTGAACATGAAGATTGAAAATATAATAATGGAAGCCGCGAGAAGAATTGACGAAATCTCTAAAATGGAAGAGATCCTGCCCAATACCGATATCGTTCTTGAAGTATCGACTGAACTAATAGAAAAGGAGCAGATAAATCTATCTCCTATGGATTGGAAATTGCTTTCTCTCATTAACGGAAATCTAACAATAAGTGATCTTATAAATAAAATAGGAGATAAGTTCGCCGTGATGAAATCTCTGTATGGGATGACCATGACCGGGATAATAACAGAAACAAAGATTCCTGTAGATGATATTATCAAAAAAAGCGAAATGTCTGTTGGGAAAATCACGGACAAGAAGATGAAAGAATTACCTAAATTATGGAATAAAGGCAAGTATATTGATGGACTCAAAGAACTCTCCAAGCTAAAAGAACTCTACCCTGAGGATCCGCGGATACCTTATAATATGGGGTATTTTTACTTAGCCGAAGGTAGATTTAAGGAAGCTATCTCAGAGTGGAATTCCTTTCTGATTTTATCTTTAGATAAAAAGAAAAAGACAGAGGTCGGAGAAACGCTTGAATTAATTAAAAAGATTCAAAAAAATATTGTAAATTGGGAGGTTTTAGTTGAATGAAGAAGGGCTCCGACCCGATGTTAATTCCTTAGACGTATTGATTTCTCTGGCTGATCTCTACATTGAGAATGGTTTGTTTGACGAAGCTAAAGATCTTTTAAAGACTGCTATAAAGGAAAACAATGAAAAGATCAAACCTTATTGCAAATTGGGTAAAATTTATATAAGTCAGGGAGAAGAGGATGAAGCTTTCGCAGTTTTAAAAGAGGCGCTTAAGATAAGCCCTGAAAACGAGGAAGTAAATCAATTGCTTAATTCTTTGGAAGCAGGAGAAATAGAAGTAGTAGAAGAAGAAAAAGAAATAGAGAAAACAGATAAAATAGAGAAAAAGAAAGAAGAAAAGGGGCGAAAGGAAGAAAGGGCAATTAAGTTGGAACCCGTTAGCACGCTGGGTGAAATCTTGAAAAACTTACTAAAGATAAAAGGAATTATAGGGGCTATAGTTGTTGATGACATAGGAGCATTAATTGACGCACAATTAGAATTACCTGTTGAGCAAGAATCTACCGGGGCAATAATTTCATCAATTTATGATAAAATCGGATATTCCGCGTTAGATCTCAAAATAGGGAAGGTCAGTAAAGTCTTTTTTGAATTACCAGGAGGGAATATTATCGTGTTAGGTTCTAAGTCCTTAAGATTTATTGTTCTGACAACAAAAAATGTTTTGCTTGGTGGGCTTGAAGATATTGTGATGGAATCCTTTTATAAAACAATTGCGTTTTTAGGTGTTGAATGATTAAAGCAATAATACAGAAAATTGTCTCACTAGATGGCATACTATCATGCTATATAATCGATAGGGAAGGTGAGATTATTGAGTATGTTGGTAAAAAAAAGCTGGATGAATTCATAGTATCCGCTATAATTGCCAGTATATCACAAGAACTTTCGACGCAGATGGATATAAAGAATAATTTCTCGATAACCATTATGGCGGAAGAAAATAATCTTTTCATTGTTACTCATAAGGACTTTGTTTTGGCTGTTTTTACTGACCCTAAAATTGATACGGGAAAGATTCGGTTCGAACTCCGGAAGGGTGTAAAAGCTATTTCTGAAGAATTATAAGTGTCAACCATTATACTTTTATACGAAAGTCAGAAAAAAATAGAGCGTTTTCTTGAAAACTTTCTTGTTAAAACGGGAGCACAGCACATTTTTTTTGCCGCAAAGAGCGGTGAAGTACTCGTTTATTCCGGTTCTAAACCAGGAAAGAAGATTTCTTCAATAACGGCTCTTCTCGCGAGTGTTTTTAACGTAACGGAGGAGCTGGCTCAAATTGTTGAAGAACACCAGTTTAAACAATTTTTTCTTAAAGGTAAAGCATGGAGCTTGTTTTATTATAATATAAGCTCTAAATTTCTATTGGTTGTCATATTTAAAGAAGCAGCTTTATTGGGTTGGATTAGAGTCTTATCAGAAGAACTTGTATTAAAATTAAAAAAAGAATTGAAAAAAAAATACCCGGGGAAGGTCCCTTCGTTTGAAGGGATCAATGGGGAAAGACTTATGGAAGATTTGTTTAGCTAATGAAAAAAAAACTTGTTATTGTAGTTTCCCTGTTACTATTTCTAATATTTCTAAATTTTCTGTCGGATTTAGTAATCGTTAAAGTTCAACGTTTGTTGGAGAGAAAAGTGCTTTCTGCGCTTCCTGAGGGAAGTCATATAAAAGAAATAAAGCTTGAAGGGTTAACAGGAATATCTGCTGATTCCGTATATATTAAAGATATTTGTTCTCTTCCAAAAGTAGAAGTATCATATTCTCCTTTAGGATTGCTGCGGCGCAGGGTAAAAAAACTCTCGCTTTTTTCTCCTTCATTAGCAATAATTGCCGAAGGAAAAAAAGGCGTCAAAAGAGGCAATATCTCAGCGTTGTTTTACGTTGAAGAATTTGAGGTTTTAGATGGTTCTGTAGAATATAAAGGTCATAAATATCTTGTAAACGGAAACGGAAGGGTTTTTTCTACAGGTAGAGGCGAAATTGTTCTTGATGTTCCAAAACTCTGGGGTAGAATAGATGCTATTCCTTTCAATATAGAAGAGATTAATTTATCTGTATCGGATAGAATATCAAATATGAATGTTCGCAACCTTAAAGTTGGGGATTCTGAATTCGAGATCAGAAGTGATCTTAATGGAGTGATAATGGGGAGTGGTAGAGTATACATGTCTGATTTGCAGCAGATGTTTGGAGTTACCGGAGAAGGTTTCTTAGACGTCATTTTTACTTACGATTCTACGATTACTTTTAAAGGGGAAAGTAAAGTGGTTAGCATAAAAGACTTCAGTTTACCACTATTTACTTTTTCGGGAGAGAAGGATTCCGTTAGTATTAAAGGGGAGAAGTTTTCCGGTTATCTTAGTTTTGGTAAGGAGATTTACGGACAGGTTGAATTGGTTGATTTTGATATACAACAAATAAACGGGAGATATCCCAATTCAGAAGTGTCCGGATTGATTGATTTTTCTTATAGGGATAAGGATACTCTGCAGATTATCTCCCGGCTCAACGGAGAGGTGCTTTCCCATCCGCTCGAAGATTTAAAGCTCGGAATAACTAAAAGAGAGAAAAAGATATTTGTGGATAGCTGCGAGGGACGTTTTAATAATGGGGAATTTTCCTTCACAGGGGTCTACGGAGATAAAATAGATGGCAATTTGCAAATCGAGAATTTAGATATCTCTCCTATTGCTAAATTTTTACGTTTAGAAGTTTCTGCGGTATTAAATATAGGGTTGTCCATCAACGAGAAAATATATGGAGCTTTTTTATTAAAAGACCTTAATTACAAAGGTATAAATTTTAAGTCTATAGAAGGCAATGTAAATTTATCCCAGAAAAAAGGAACGTTTCCCGGGTTGGTAACCTTCGTATCAAGAGATATTGCCTTTAAAGACAAAAAAATATTTGAGCTGGGAGAATCTGCTTTAGAAATTACCGACGGCAAATTAGACATAAAAGGAATCTTTAAGAGTAAAAAAAGGAAAGTGAACAGTCATTTTTCTTTAAATGCCGATACGGTAGAAGTCAAGGTTCTTAGGTTGGAATATTCCGGGGGATGGCTTTTTCTTACGGAACCCTTTTCATTTACATATAAACATGCCTTCCATTTAAAAGATGTTAGATTTTTAAGTAATAGAGGGGCAGATTTACAAATTAACAGTATATCGTTGTCCGAGACTGGAATTCGAGGGGATTTGGATTTTATAGGATTCAGGCCTGAAATTTTAAGTGAATTTGGTATTGTTTCGCATCCTTTTTCGGGTAATATCTCAAGCAGAGTTTCTATTGAGGGCATGTTAAACGCTCCTGTGTTTACCTTTGAAGGTGGGGGGAAGATAAAAGCCGGAGAAGTAAGTATAGGAGATTCATTAAATTTTAATCTCGGGTTTGAGGATAACCGTTTTTTTGTTAATGATTTGTCAATAATTGAAAATGGCAATCTTTCGAATTTTAAAGGAACGGTTGATACGAAAAAACGTTCCGTAAATCTGGATATTAAATTGCAGGAAGCCGGGTCATGGATATTCTATCCTTTGATAGAGCATCTGACTGCTAACAAGGCTTCCGCAAGTGGGAAACTGAAAATTGGAGGCAGTTTTGAAGAGCCGTCGATTAATGGTAAAATATATCTTCAGGAAGCGGATTTGCTTGTGAAGAATTCAGGAATAATGATAAATAACCTGAGTGCTAAAGCTTCGTTTGACGGATACGAGGGAGAGTTGAACGCTCTTTCTGCCTATTTGGGGGAAGGAAAGATACAAGCGGAAGGGAAATTTAAGCTAAGAGATAAAGGATTTAATATAAACGTAAAGCTAAGAAATACTCCAATTACCTGGCAATATGTTAATTCTCTGATAGATGGAGATTTGTTAGTAATAAAAGATAAGGAAAATGTTCGCATAGAAGGAGATGTTGAGCTCAGCAGAGCGACGATTACGATGCAATTTAAACAACAGGAAGGGGAAGGCGGCAGGCGTCCTGCGAACCTTTTTTTGGATTTGAATTTTGATGCAACTCAGGGTAATGTTTGGGTAAGAAATGACCTTGCGAATATTGAACTGACCGGGAAAGTAGGGGTGAATTATAAAGGTGGTCCATTCTTGGTTTCCGGTAATTTGGAAGTAAGACAAGGAATGTTTTATTATCTTTATAAAAGTTTTGAAGTTACAGAGGGAAAATTCAATTTCAATGAGTCTCCGGAAATAAACCCTAACATTGATATTAAAGCGATAACTCTTATTTCTTCAAGGTCAGGTGAAAGGCAGGAACAGGATACTGTATACCTGGTAGTCTCAGGAACGATGAAAACCCCTGAATTTGATCTATACTCTAAATCTTCTTTATCCAAAGCTGAAATAATGACCCTGCTTTCCTTAAATCTTGGATGGGAAGATCTGACATCTGTTACATCTATCGAGCAATCAGTTACTGAAACAGTTGTCAATTACTGGGTAATACAAACGTTGAATCGCAGATTGAAGGATGAGTTCGGTATCGACGTTTTGGAAATGCAGGGTGTTAGTGGTCACTATGAATTTGTGGTAGGTAAATATGTAACGGATAAGCTTTTCGTGAAAGCCAGAACGGATGTTCAATCCTATGGCATTTCAGAAATTCAAGCAGAATATAAGTTAAAAAAATGGGGATATATAACAGCCGAGAAGGATTTTCTCGGAAAAACCAGATTTCTCTTTAATTTTGAATGGAGATATTAGTTTTTTCAGAAATTAAATATCAAAAATTAAAAAGCAAAATGACAAATGAAAATGTAAAAACAAAAAAAGAATGGCACGCAGATTTACGCAGATTAAAAAGGATTTTTTATTTGTTGCTTTTTAATTTATTTTTAAACTTTGATTTGTAATTTTCCATTTTGATATTTGATTTTTGAATTTTAGTGGCATTGACAAATAGAGTTTTTTTAGTAAAAATATATAAGTGCCCCTGTAGCTCAGTGGATAGAGCACCGGTTTCCT
>Ga0315549_1001213_pt1 | contig 27413 bp, 56 predicted proteins | sample SalMarSW160200MG_FD_203101 | JGI IMG/M metagenome (GOLD analysis project Ga0315549, IMG submission 203101) | Salt marsh sediment microbial communities from the Plum Island Ecosystem LTER, Massachusetts, United States - Salt Marsh Sediment SW1601-200 ... | reverse complement strand
TTATATAGTAAAATTACGAAAAGTAGGGAAAGTGTAGTTGGGAATTTGGTCTCTTTTTTGGGGTCAGGATTTTACGATTCCATCTAAATATCCTTATGGATGAAAACAATGGCCAGAATCGAAACCATAACCGTTTTAAGTAATATGTTAGGAAAAAGAAAAATAAATAAAAATAAAGGAGAAAAAAATGGACGTAAATGCATTGTTTGAAATGATAAAAGAATTAGAAGCAAGAGTAAAAAAAACTTGAAGCATGCCATACTCACGGAGTACCAGTAGAAGTTGAAATTGTTAAAACTAAAGAAAAAGAATAATATGAATTTATTTAACAAGAAGAAAGATCTTGATGTTCTGGATAAAAAGTTAAAAGCTTTAGCCCTTATGAGTGTTATTGTTTGTGCTATAGCAACTATTGTGTGTCACACATTTGCCTTTATGATGGTAAGTGTTATTATTATTGTTATAGTAAGTCTTGTTACTGAAAAGGAGTTATAATGAAACCAAAACCGATTCCGTGGATAATAAATGGTCCAGGACCTGGCAAGCCAATTCCATTTAAATGGCCAGAATTAAGATCGCAATATTATTAAAATCTTATGGGGTCTGTAGGCATGGTAAACACATAAAACAAAATAAAAGATACCCATCGGAAACAGACCCCTAATAGGACAATGGAGATTATAGATGAATATAGAAAAAGGTAATAAAACAAGAGATATACCAAAAGGTCCTAAACCTTTTTAAATAAAAAATTTTTCTCGCGCATAATAGAAAAATTGAGATATGGTTTTAGTGTTTTGAAGGGAATGTTTTCAGGATTAGGGAGAAGAATTATGGAAAAAGAAAAAGTCGAAAAGTTAAGAAATCATAATTATGAAGTGGGTGATGCAATTAAATTCTTAAATTTAACACCTGAAGAAGTAGGAAGAATTACAGAGATGGTATCAAAGGCAAGATTAGAACGAATAGTAGAAAGTTAATATTACTATTACTATTATTGTATATTTATTATACTACTAAAAGAAAAGGATAAATAAACCAATGGTTGAAAACAAGGTAGAATTAGAATTTTCTGAAGATGCCTGGTCTATTTTAGAAGATTGCAGGGTTGCATTTGGTTTTGATACTATAGATGATTTCATAAGTCATATATTAGAGAAGGAATTAGAAAGATATGATGTTAATGATAATGTTTTAATTAAAACATAGTGGTCGTTAACAAAAGTTATCCTTCTGGCGGAAAACACACAAGAGAATAAAACAAACAGAGGGTTTTTTGAAAAAAATATTTAAAAAATTAAAGGAAAAGGAAAATGAATCAAACAATTTATTTAATAGGGCAGATATCTTCTGCTGCCCCAGAAAGTTATGAGTGGAGAGCACGTGTGAGAGAATACTTTGATAATAGTAATTCTTGGAGAATTATAGATCCCTGTCATAACGCATTTAATAGAAGTGTAAAAACTGAATTTACCGCCCGCGAAAAAGTCTACGAAACCGCAGGAGTGGATTTAATTGTTCCTAAAGATAGAATGGCAGTTAAAAGAAGCTCGATCTGTTTTGCCAACTTCCACAGATATGACCACAAGAAAGCACTTATAGGAACTATGTTTGAATTAGCATGGTACGCTGATTCACCTGATAAAGCTGTTATTGGTATTTTTGACGGTGATTATATGTCTGATGAATATTGTAGGCATCCATTTGTAAGAAGTGCTGTACATACGTGGGTCAAAAATGAATTAGAAGCTTGTAAATTATCAGAAAGATATTTTACAGATTAATAATAGGGATTGAAATAAAAGAAATATTAAAGTATATTGGATTAAAAATTAAATAGGAAAATAGGAGGGGTTAAACTGGGAACAGTAGTTAAAAAAAGAAGAAAGAAAATACGTAAACATAAACATAGGAAAATGCTTAAGAAAACTAGGTACTTGAGAAAGAAAAAATAAAGGAAGTAAAATTATGAGGGAAAAATGGATAGAAGTTAGTAAAGATTATGACAATAAAGTATTTTCTTTAACAAAATTTCCTCAACGCAGAAAACAAATAATAAATGAGATTATAGGAAAAGATATAAAAAAAGTGTTGAACTTAGGCGCTGGGCCAACCTCATACTTAAACAAAGATTTGATTGATAACGATATAGAGGTCGTAGCCAGTGATTTCTGTTGGTCCATATTTGATGAAGCTAAAAACAAATACGAACATCCAAAACTTAAATATATATTAGCCGATTCAATAAATCTTCCCTTCGGTAAGGAAACGCTTGAGTGTATAATATCAATTAATTCTATTTTACCGCCAGCAAGAAGTGAAGTTTATCTTATGGTAAAGGAAATTTTCCAAGTCTTAAAAAAGGGTGGAATATTTATAGCTTTCCTTCCTTCTTATGATAGTGCGGAAAAGGTCATAAGAAATCTCGGGCTTAATTTAAAAATTGATGGAAAATACTTACGAGTTTGGGATACTGTAGGTTGGCAATGCTTTCATACACCATATAGTATAGAAGAAATGATTGAAATAGCCAAGTTCTCTGACTTCCAGTATAAAAAAGTATTTTTAAAAACTAAACAGGAAATAGCTGAATTAAAAAAATTATATGGTATTGATACAAGCAAATCACTAGTTTATGAATATTTTCTGGTAGCTATAAAATAACAAAAGGATAATAATAAAAATGACTGATTTAAGAAGCGCAATATATGATGATATAGAAGAGTATGAGGCATTATGTAGGTATTATAATGAGGAACCTGTAATTGATAAACATGGACCAAATCCATATTGTAAGCATGCTGCTGAATTAGAAAAAAGGTATAGAAATAGAAAAATAAAAAACAGGAAAAAATAAATTATTATGTGTATAGTATAACATTATTTAATTATTTTTAAGGAGAAAAATAATGAAGATGACCGAAAGGGATAAAGAATTTGTAAGACAGCAGGTTAAAGAAATCGTAGATGTTATTATTAAATTAATTGATGAAGTTAAAAAATTAACTAATAAAAAAGAAAAATAAAAATGCCAATAAGGAAAATAACAGGTATAACCGATAAACATTGGAAAAGATATGTATGTTTTCAAAAAGATCCAAGAAAGATACCACTAAGTGAGTGTGCTTCTCTTGGTGATTTAATGGCTACAATAGAAAGATGTAAAGAATTAGATAGAATAGATAAAAAGGAGAAAAAACATGTGCGCAGGAGTAGACGGCCCAAGCGTAAATAACTCAGATATAAATAATTATAGATATCCTGTAAGAAATAAATGTGATAAACCCAAAAGTTATGGTGTAAAACGAACTTGTAATAAGTGCGGTCAAATTTATCCTAACAATTCTAGATGTCCAAAATGTGGACATAAAATATACACATATCCGAGATTGCGGGATGGGAGATAGAGAAATGGAATATAGACTTTTACAAAAAGGTAAAAAATTTTATCCACAAAGAAGAAAAAAATTTCAACTTAAATGGAGATATTATTCAGGACATCCTTATATGGATAAACAATTTGCAACTAACATTAAAAATGCATGGGATATTATAGATAACCATCAAAAAAATTCTGAGGATGAATGGCAAGATATATGGCGGCCTATTATAATAGGAATAAGTACGTGTATAATTATAGGTATTATTCTACTATTTTTAAAGAAAACAGGAATGATATAATGAATAAAGAATTTTTAAAAGGATTTATTTGGGCATTTTTAATAATAATACTAATACATATAGGATTAGCATATGCAATATTTATTTAATAAAATTAGATTGGTGTTTAATATAGTAAGATATACTATTACTAACCCAAAAGAGATAACAATACTAGATAAACACACCGGAAAACTAGTTGTTTAATTTGAAGAAAAAGGACTAATAAATGAATAATAAAAATTTTTTATCAAAATTAGAAAAGAATTTGTTTGATCTAAAAAAGGAAGTATTAAAACGTAATGGGGACATTAATGAAGTCAATACTTTAATATGGACGATTGATGGTATGAGAAACTTAATAAGCAAAGAAATGTTGAAAACATTACCTACAGTGCCTGAAACACCCTGGAATGAAATCTATGAAAAGACAGAATATATTTGGGTATATTGTAATAAATGTGGTTGGTATGGTTATATTAAGAAACCAAACAGAGACGAACCTTGTCCAAATTGTAATACTTTTGATTTAAAACAACGTTATATAATAGTGAAATTACATTGTAAAAATTGTAATGATATACATTATGCATTACAAGGCATATTGAAGTGTATTAAATGTGATAGTAAAAATGTAAGTATAGTAAGGAAAATGGAAGTTTTAAGAACAGTATACAGTAGGTTTAATTTTAACTAAAAAATGAAGCCCGCTGGATTAGAACCTTGGCCCAAAGATAAGAAAGGAAATTTAATGTTTTGAGAAATACCTTATTTGAAAAGAAAAATTTTATAATGCATGCTGGTGAAGAAAGTGATTTTAAAATAGAGTGTGACGCTCTAACAAGTGAAGATATAGGAACATTGGCTTATTTAGTTTCTAAAAGATTTAAATTTAATGGTGTATATGGCGTTCCTACCGGCGGAACAAAAATAGCTAAAATTTTAGAAAAATATGTAAATAAAAAAGCTTTACATTACTTGATAATAGATGATGTTTTAACAACTGGAAATAGTATGGAAAAAACTGCTGATAAATTCAAATATAGGGAACCTATTATCGGTGTTGTATTATTTGCAAGAAATAAATACCCAATACCAGAATGGATATATCCTATATTTAATATGTCGGAATGGTGGAATTAAAAATGAAGGAGGACCTAGTTATGCCGTACATCAAAGAAGAAGATAGAAAAAAATTTGACGCTGCTTTAGTGCATGCTGGAAGAAATATTTTTGTGAAAGGAGAACTTACTTATTGTATATATAAACTAGGTGTGGAGGTTATGAAAGATTTAAATATTAATTACGAAAATTTAACAATGGTTAGATCAGCTATGATAGATGCCGCCGATGAGTGGTGGGATCAGAAAGTAGCGCCTTATGAAAAAGATAAAAGAAAAACTAATGGTGATGTAACTTAATGATTTGCTCTAATTGTAAAAATAAAATGTCATTTTTTGGAATTACTGAAAGAGGAAATCGTAAATATTATTGTAATAAATGTTATAAAATAGAATTTAAGAATAGGAGAGGTAAAGTATGAATACAGTAGATTTAACAAACCCAGGTTGTAGAGATATTTCAGATGCTTGGTTTCAGTTATTATTTAAAATATTAGATGAAAAATATGGGAGAGTACATATTATAGATCGAGGTTCTTATGTAGGACAAAAAAGATTAGAATTTGACTATGTAACAGTGAAAATAAACTACCCAGAGACATTACCACTATTACCACAGATACCAGAACAATATGGAATGCCTAATCCAGTTGATGATGATTATTTAGATGAATATCTACCATATTTAATGACATCACATAAAATGCCTGGAGAAGATTACACTTATGGTGAAAGGTTGGTAGGAAATCCCGATCAGATACAAACTGTTATAGATATTTATAAAAAATATGGTCATAGAAACAACCAACTGATTTTACAAATAGGTCAACCAGGAGACATATTATTAGGAGACCCACCATGTTTAAGACATATTGATACAAGAATACAAAATAATAAACTTCACTTTTTTGTATACTTTAGATCATGGGATTTATGGGGTGGTTTTCCTGCTAATTTAGCAGCTATAGAAATGCTTAAACAACATATGGCAGCTGAAATAGGAGTGGAAAGTGGTGAAATAATTGCCGCATCTAAAGGTCTTCATATATACGATTATGCTTTTGATATGGCAAAATGTTTAGCTATGAAAAAAGATATGAAATTGAAGGGTGAATAAAATACATAAATAGAAAAGAAAAACATACATGCATCTTTGTAAAGATTATATTTTTATGAAGCTGGATAAGATAAAAAATGTTATTGGTGTATTTTAAAAAAATATTGAATTAACTAACTTCTTTAATATAGAGACTTATAATAACCGAATAGTAAAATGGGGCCTGTTTATGAAGAAAAAAGACATACTATTTGATATAATAGACCAACCAAGAACCGCTGATGGTGGATTTGGCGAAATAATTTGTGAAAGATGCGGCGCTAATTCCGTAGTATTTTTAAAAATAATACCTTGCAATATAATATTATGTAAAGGATGTTTATGGGATGGCGAAGAAATGATTTCAGATGGAATACTCAAACAGGCTTTCAGAGGACGTTTATATTAAATTTTTATTCTTGTAAAAAATACGACTATAATGGGGTGGAAACTAATGTCTATAATAAAAAAAGATCCTTTTCTTATTAGTTTAATACGTAGCGTATCTGAGTGGTATGATGAATGGTATAATGGTAATGTAATCTTGATGAAAGAATTACATATAGAAATGTTGGTATCTCATTATGATTTTAATAGATTCAAAAAATGTAATAATTTGCATAAAGAAAAAGTAAAATTTCTTGGAGAAGTTCAAGAAATAGTAAATATTAACATAAGTAATGGTAGATATTAACATAAGTATTGGAGGATAAAGTTATGGGTGAGGAAAAGGAATATAATTTATACGATGTAGAATTTACATCAATTCAAGGTTATTCAGGAAGGGCTATTGCTAGTGCAATTTGTAGAGAAGACGCAGAAGGTCTTACCAAGAAAACTTTGGAAAATGCTGGTTTTGTTACTACATCAGCAGATGTATATGATGTTATGATTTTGAATATGGAGGAAAGTCCTAGTTCTTTATTAGTGGGGGTTATAAATAATCAAAATGTATAAAAAAGATACCAGTATTTCGGAATATAGAAAATATGTATTAATAAGAGATTCAATCGCCGAAATATTTAGAACATATATAGAAGGATATAAACTTGAATTAAGTGATATAGAAATAGAAAAGCTTACAGATAGATTTGAAAAAGGGTATAAACAATATATAATCGATACATTTTTAGAATTAGATATCCAAACAAAAGAAATAAATGGAATTAATCATATTGTTATAGATGAATTGATGTCTAAAGTGGCTGGGGTTGTAGCTTCAAAACTCGCTGCTGAATTGTTAATGATTGAAATTGTAAATCAGTTTGTACACAATTAAAATTAATCTGGAGCCCCTAAAACATGAAAGACTATGGAATTTATTCTGTAGATGGTAAAAAACTACCCAATTCTGTTAAAATATTAGAAGATGAGGACAGATTTTGGGGTAATTTAACCAAAAAAGTGTTTGATCGCATTCCTAATAATAGTTTTGGTATTTTACTCCATCCATTATGGATAGATGGAAAACTATATTGGATAGTAAGGGAATCAAAAAAATGGCGTTTAGATATTGCTAAATGGTGGTGTAAAAAATTATTTAGAGATGGGTATAAACAATGAAATGGTCAGGCGATGATATTGTTTATTTAGAAAAGAAAAGTAAAAAATTCAACAAACACTTGAAAAGGTTAAATAATATAAAAAGAAAGGTAATTAATAACAATGGACATTTTAGATACACATTTGGACAATCTTATAGCAAAGATAGATTTAATAGGTGAACTTTGTCATTTAAATCATGGGATAGGAGTGCAACCTCCACCGGCTGTGAATTATTTATGCCAATACATGGGCAAAAAGGAAGACAACAATAAAGTATTAGATTTATTAAGAATACCTATATGTAAAGAGTGTACTATTGCTTTGTATGATGAAGACTGGTTACTTTTTTATTGTCTAGCATGTGGTTCTTCACAATGGCTTTTAAAAAGTGAAGCAAAAAAACTCTATCCTAAATGGGAAAGTGTAAGATTTTTACGTGGATGTCCTAATTGTTCTGAATGTCCAATACATACAGAATAAACTAACTAATCCTATAAATTGTAGAAAAAATCAATTCTATACAATATAGGTGCCTGTTTTGGGGGTGTCGCTATGGATAAACTAGATGATTTTTTACAAAAACAAAAAATCGATTTATTAACAAATATTAATAAAACAATGGAAAAAGGTACTGTTGACAAGGAAATTTTAGAGATTATGAAAGAGTTAGTGGATAAAATCAAAATTAAAAAGAATATGGAAGAGTATTTTGATGATTTGGATTAAATAAAGGAAAGGGATATATTATGATTAAAGATTTAGTAAAACCTGACGAGATAAAAGATTTGACTTTAAAAGTAGAAGAGTTGATTGATAAAGATAATGTTTATATGCGGATTGCCACTCGTGGCGCTGATCCAAACGCAAAAGAATTGGTGGATTTTAAAACCTTTGATCAAGAAAAATTAGAATTAGTGGCAAATAGAATGCCAGAAATAAATAGAGCTACTAAATCTTTTGGCAAACAAAATTCTCAAGCTACTGGCAAACTTATGTCACTACATATGATAGCACAATCACCATATAGAAGAATAAAACAATGTTTGGCTAAAATAGAAAGAAAGAGATCGGCATTAAAAGAAAATATATTTAAGTTAAGAAAACAAAAAGTCAGATTAGATAGGTATTTATATGAACAAAAAAATTTATTAAATCAAATAGCCGACATTGAAGAAGGTAAAAAAGAAGATGATCCTATATTAGTAGATTTTAAGTTACAGGAGATAGATATTAAAATTCAGAAACTTGCAGCAGATATAAGTGATTCTAATATTTATATTGAAGGTGCTCTTAAAGAAGTAGGAATGTATCAAGAAGCATATAATGAAATAAAAGAATCTTATAATATTCCAGAAAAATGGGATGAGTTGGATATGGAGCGCGCGGAAATAGAAGAACATGTTAAAACAGCATTTCTTCATAGTATAAGAGATGTAGAAATGACAGGACGTTTAAATGTAGGAACACATGAGTATTTAGAACAATACGGTATTAATCCTCATGCAGCCTATAAATTGGTTAAGGAATATTTAAATAGTGTAGAATCTAAAGAGGAAGCTATATCTATTAATTACTTATATGATTTTTTAGATAGAATGTATGATATGTTTAAAAATGAATATAAAAAAGCAATGAAAAGATTAGGTTTAAAAATCTTAATATCCGAAAATTTTTTATATTTAGAAGACAAGGAGAGTTAAAATGGGAAAGGAAATAAAAGTTAATTTATTTATTGGCACGCCGTGTTACAATAGTCAATTACATTCTGATTATTTACATTCAATAATGTCATTCTATGAAGCTAAAATACCTTTTACAATAATGACATTAGGAAACGAAAGTTTAATCACAAGAGGTAGAAATACTATAATTTCGTATTTCTATAATACATTAAATTTTACACATTTACTATTTTTAGACGCAGATATACATTTACATGCGGAAGGATTAATGAAGCTTCTATATCATAACAAAGATGTTATTGGCGCGCCAGTCGCGCTAAAAGGAAAAAATATAAATACCGGAAGTCCAGTATATAATGTAGGAAAACAATTAGGGAAAGAGGGAGATCTAATAATAACAGATAAAGTAGGAACTGCAGTATTTATGTTGTCTAGAAATGCAGTAAACGCTCTAGTGGAAAATGCTAAAGATAATAATGATATTTATTATCCAAACCCTCATACGCGTGGAGCCGGCGATCCCAATATGAAATTATATGACATTTTCAAAACAGGAGTATTCAACGAAGATTATTTATCAGAGGATTATTATGTGTGTAAAGTTTTAATGGAGCTAGGTTTTAATATTTATGTAGATCCAATAATAAAGACAAGACACAATGGAATGTTTGTATTCGAATAATTCTCCAGGCAATACTCAAACTTTTGGAGATTTAATTATTAACAAAACGACTGAACATGTTGGATATTCTAACATATAAATAGATTCAAGGAGGTATAAAAAAAAATGGCAAGGAGAAGAACCTGGACGTACACAGAAAAACAAATTCTTATAGAAAATTATGAAACAAAAACTATAAAAGAACTTTTGGAATTGCTTCCAGGAAGAAATGCAGATATGATAAATGCGCAAATAAAAAGATTGAAAAAAGCAAAGAAGATAGATGGAAATAAAACAGAGGAAGCGGTGCAAAGAGCTTACAAACAAAGATAAGGATTTAAATGGTAATACTCAAAACTAAAAAAGAACTTGATAAAATGCGAAATAGTGGTTATATTGCTGGTAATGTTTTAAAAGAAATAAAACTTAATGCTAAACCTGGAATTACCACAAAGTATTTAAACGATAAAGCTGAAAGGATTATAAGACAACATAAAGCTGTTCCTGGATTTTTAGGTTATAAAAATTTTCCTTTTACTATATGTGCTTCTATAAATGAAGAAATTATACATGGATTACCTTCTGACAGGGAATTAATTGAAGGTGATATATTAAGTGTTGATTTAGGTGTAATTTATGAAGGTTGGTATTCTGATACAGCAATTACTATCCCTATAGGTAAAATTTCTTATAGTGCTAAAAAACTTATATCTGTAACAAAGGAATGTTTATACAAAGGAATAGAAAAAGCAATTTCAAACGGACGTTTAGGTGATATATCTAATACAATACAAATACATGCAGAAAGTAATGGGTTTGGTGTAGTAAAGAATTTTGGTGGTCATGGGATAGGTCGTGATCTACATGAAAAACCACAAATTTTGAATTATGGAAAAGTAAGTTCTGGGATAATGTTAAAAGTTGGAATGGTAATAGCTATAGAACCTATGATTACAGAAAAGGACCCAGATAATAAAATAACTAAAGGAGGTTGGACTGTAGAAACGAAGGATGGTGGTTTGGCATCACATTTCGAACATACAGTAGCTATTACAGAAAATGGGCCGGAAATATTTACTAAAAGGAATTAAGGAATGGAACAATTTTTTAAAACTCCATATAGTATTATTAGAAATAAAGAATATTCAAAATGGTCAGGAACTTCAGAATTTAGGGTATGGCAATATTTAGCATCATATATAATTAGAAAACCTAATGGAAATGGTTTTTCTAAATTGTTATATGAAAAATATCATAAGAATGGAATATTAGTAGCTAGATGGAATCAAAAAAACATAGCTATAAATGTCGGACTAAACAGTGCGGGACATATTTCTAATTTACTTAGTAGTATGAATAATAAAGGTATAATAATAAAACACTATGAATCTTGGAATGGTAAATCATTGTGTGTTTATGAATTCGGCACCCATGATCAAAAACATAATAAAGAAAATTATCACGCGTTTAATTATTTTAGAAAAAAGAATGGAGAAAATATAATAGTCGATTTCGGAATATCCGAATTCGGTTTATCCGAACCTATAATAGAATATAAAAGTTACTAGAATAGAATAAAAGATTTCTTTTATAAATAAAAGAAATCTTAACTTGAAGGATTTCATTATTATAAAAACCTTGGCTTCAACAATGGAAAAATTTACGCATTAGAGAATATGAGAAAAAATGAAAACAACAGACATTGATCTTTATATAACAGAACAAAAACTAAAATTAATTAGTTCCACCGGATTTAGTTCGTCGTTTTCTACCATTTGGAAAGGTAATTTTATACACGTATTTTGGAATAATGTTGCTGGTAATATCGTTCAAATTTGGCCCGATGATGTCGTAGATGAAGAAGATATGGGAACTTTAAATTTTATTATAAATAATTTTTATAGAATATATTATAACAATCCCTTGACAAATATATAAATGATGATTATATTTAGTATAATAAAGTAACCTCTATTATAGTAGTAGAGGGACGACCATGACAAAAACAATTTAAAGAATTAAGGAGACGATCCATGGCTAGAATACCATATGTTATCGAAGGTGGCGGGGACAATGAAAGAGTTTATGATTTATATAGTAGGATTTTAAAAGACAGGATTATATTTCTAAATGATCAAATAAATGATCAAGTGGGAAATGCTATTGTAGCACAACTATTGTTTTTAGAATCACAAGATCCTGACTCAGATATTTATATGTATATTAGTTCGAATGGTGGAATAGTTACTGCAGGTATGGCTATTTATGATACTATGCAATACATCAAACCAGAAATTAATACAATTTGTATAGGACAAGCTTATAGTATGGCAGCTATTTTATTAGCGGCGGGAACTAAAGGTAAAAGAAGTGCATTAACCCATTCTAGAATTATGATCCATCAGCCCATGGGAGGATTTCAGGGGCAAGCATCAGATATAGAAATACAAGCTAATGAAATAATATATTTAAAAGATATGTTACATAAAGTAATATCTAAACACACTGGACAAACCCAGAAAAAAGTAAAGAAGGATGCAGATAGAGATTATTATATGAGAGCTAATGAAGCTTTAGAATATGGAATTATAGATAAGGTTTTAATTAAAAGGTAGTTGTTGTTTATGCAGTATAAAAAGGAATATATAAAGCCCGATGGTAGAAAACTAACAGGTAGTGGTCCTAGAGATTTACAAAAACGACAACAACAAATAAATAATATAGATCAAAATAATATAATAAAAGAATTAAAAAAAGAAATTAATAGATTATCCAAAGAGTTAAGGGAACAACAACCAGTTAAAGGTTATTCTGGAGAAGAAATGGATAATAAGATTAGATCTACAGTAATAGAAGCTGTCAAAGATTTAAAGGAAGAAATAAAAAATTATCGTAAACAAGAAAAACAATTTATTATAGATTTAGAAAGAAGAGATAAAGAATTAGAAGAGATTAAAGAGAAACACAATAAAGAAATAAAAAATTTATTAAAAAAACACAGTGAAAAATTAGAAGAATTAACAATATCTATTATAAAAAGCGGCGTACAAAAACAAGAAGTTGAAGATTATTATAAAGATGATAGACCTAAAATAGAGGCGGTGTTTATTGATCCTTTAGAAAAAAACGATGGTGAAACATTAGAACCATTTTTAGATACTAAAGATATTTCTATAGATGAACAGGAAAATATGTTTAATAAAATTGATAAGTTAAAAGGGATATTGGGAAAACTCCCATTTCAAAAATAGGAGGAAAGTTATAATGAGTAATGGAAAAGGTTTAGATATAGGGACTAATATGATTGTAGCTGCTGAATTAAGTGATGATGGTAAATCTCATTTTAAAATGCAGCGAGATGCTTTTTATAAAATTGTTTCTAAATCGGAGGTAAATAGAAACAGTATAAGAGTCGCATTAGAAAAAAGAGGAGCAGATTTTATAGTTGATAATACTGATTTTATAGTTGTAGGCGAGGACGCTTTAGAAATCGCTATTGAACGAAATGATATCGCCAAAAGACCTCTTAAAAAAGGTATTTTATCACCAAAAGAAAAAAATTCATTGCCTATATTAAAATTGATAATTAAAAATTTAATAGGTGAGGGAGATGGTGGTAAAATTATTTTTTCTGTGCCAGCAAAACCGATAGATACAACTTTTGATATAATCTATCATGCGGAGATGATGAAAAGATACTTAAAAGAAATGGGATACAATGCTATGCCGATAAACGAGGGTTTTGCTATTGGTTTAAGTGAACTATTGGATAAAGAACATTTAACTGGAATATGTTTATCTTATGGTGCTGGTATGACTAATGCTGCAGTTCTCCATGAAGGTGACCCGCTTATTGAATTTTCAATGGCACGCGGAGGAGATTTTATCGATCAGTCAGTTGGTAATGCTTTAGATGAATCACCAAGCCTTGTTCAGTTAGAAAAAGAATCAGGTGTTGATCTGATGAACCCAAATAATAAAATTACGGAAGCGGTGTCCGTTTATTATTCATCTGTAATAGAATATACACTTAAAAATATAATCTATGAACTAAACAGTAAGAAAAATGAATTACCTAGATTTAGATCTCCAGTTCCTATAGTTGTATCTGGAGGATTAACACTCGCAAAAGGGTTTGTAACTAAAGTCGAAAAAAGTTTAAATAATTTATATTTCCCTATAAAAATTAGTGGAGTTAGAAGGGCTGGAAATCCGATGACTGCTGTAGCCAATGGTTGTCTTCTAGCCGCACAGTTATAATAGAATATTAATCGTTATTATTAAATTGTTTCAATTAATTATTTGAAAAGATTTATATCAATAAATAAAGGAGGAAATAAATGTTAGATATAATTCTTTGGCCAGTAAAAGCTTGGTACACTACACTTTTAATTATTCTTATAGCAGATAAAATAGTTGCTATAACACCGGTTCCTTGGGACGATTTGATTGTTACATCAGTTAAAAAAGTAATTACTTTAATCATGAGTTTAATAGACAATACAATAGCCTATTTAGTTATTAAACCTGTAAAATGGTTTTTTAGTTTAAGAAAACCGGCAAATGAAGAGAAAATAATTAATGATGAAAAGTAGAAAAAGACTATAAAATAATGATGATTAAAAAAAATAAATATTTTTAAAAAGGAGAATTAGAATCATGAGTGAGAGATTTAGTGGTGAAGTAAAATGGTTTAGTAACGAACGAGGATTCGGATTTTTGATTACAGAGGGTAGTGAAGAAGAGTATTTTGTACATTTTACCAGTATTGAAATGGATGGATTTAAAACATTAAAAGCTGGACAGAAAGTGTCCTTTGTTCTTGAAGAAGAGGAAAAAGGTTTACAGGCCAAACAAGTTAGAATTGAGGAATAATTAGCAAATGTAACTGTCCGTTTTTTCCAACAGACTTTAAAATAAAACGAGGCTTTAGTCTGTAGCCTGAAAAAGGAGGGGTAATAATGGTGTATAAAGATAATTTTATAGCAGTAATAAAACATAAGGGTAAAATAATGAGAGAATTTAATGGATGTGTTAAACTTCCATTTGGTTCCGAATATTCTATTTTACTAAAAAACAAAGATTCTAGAACAGCAGTAGCTAGTGTTGAAATTGATGGTGAAGATGTGATGAGTGGTTATAGTTATATAGTACCAGCAAATTCAACCAGGGAATTAAAAGGTTTTCTTAAAGGTACGAATGTTAAAAATAAATTTAGATTTATTAAGAAAACCAAGGAAATTTCGGAATTTAGAGGTGATAGGTTAGATGATGGTTTGGTTAGAGTAGAATTTTGGTATGAACAAAAACAGGAACAACCATGGATTGTATATCCAGATATTTTTAATATAAATTGGGATTCTGGAATAGATGATTCATCAGGTTTTGGAACTCATCAATTTATGTATACATCTCAAACATCGGAATTAACAAAAAGTAGTTCTGGGATAACATCTTCATCTATGTCATATAATATGTCAAAACCATTATCAGATGAAGGTATTACTGTAAAAGGTTCAAAGACTAACCAACAATTTCAATATGGATGTGTGGGTAATCTTGAAGGCAACTCATCAGTGATAATTATTAAGTTAGTTGGTGAAGTTAAGAAAGTAAGTAGAGTCGTTAAAGTCAGAAAACCTATTACGGTTAAAACTAAGATTCAATGTCCAACATGTGGTAGAAGATGGAAATCTTCAATGAAATTCTGTGGCAATTGTTCTACAGCATTGAGTTAAAATATAAAATGGACAGTTACATACAAATAGGAGTCAAATATGTTTTTAGCAGAATTATTAATGAGAAAAAGATATATTAAATTACAAATAGCTGAGTTAAAAAGTTATTTATTTAATAACGAAGAAGTAGTTAATACAAATGAAGTGTTAAATAAATTATATGATTTAGAAGATCAAGATCAAAAACATAAGATACTTATAAAAAAAGCTAATAATCAAATAGAAGTTGAAATAGGTAATAATAAAGTGTCTTTAGATACAGCGATTGAGTTAAGAGATAATCTTGATAATAAAATAAATATTCTTAGTGATTTAATAAATGTTAATAAAAAGTCTTTAGACATTTTTAATTTATTAACACAAAGAGCTAAATTAATTGAAGAATATATGATAATTTATAAAGCTATTAAAATTAGTGATTGGAGCAGTGAAATTGATTAAAAAGTTATGGATAAAATTTAATGGTATGGACATTGAATGTGTTTGTGAAGATCATAATCGTAAATGTAGAGATAAACAATGTAAAGAATATGTTGTTAAATTTACTGAGATAAAAAGAAATAAAAAATTTTTAGAGTTAGATAAAGAAAAACAAAAAGTAGTTGATGCTATTATGGGACTAACTCAGTCTGGAACTGAATTATCAAAAACCATGAGAAAATTTAAAAGATTCAAAATAAGATAGGAGGGTGAAAACTTTGGCTAAAGATCCTAAGACTATAAAAGATCCTTTTAAGCGAAGAGATGCTATAATGCACCAAAGGAAGCAACAACACCGTGATCATATACAAGATATCTATAATAAAACACACAAAGTTGTTAAAGACCAAATAGAGGAGCGAGAAGAAAAAATAAAATTAACAGTTTAAGGGAGAAGGAAAATGTTGTTAGTTATTAGTGGTAAAGCCAGATCTGGTAAAGATACGTTTGCACAAATGCTTGCAGAAGAATTACAAAAAAAGACGGGACAGTCATATGTTTTAATGGCATATGCTCATGAGCTTAAATTGAGAGTTCAGAAAGATTTTGATTTATCTTATGAACAGCTTTGGGGTGATGAAAAAGAGGTTGAGGACAGGAGATACCCCAAATCAGACGGAGAAGGTTTTTGGACACCTCGTGAGATAATGCAAAATTATGGTCAGTTTTTTAGAACTATTGATTATGATTTTTGGGTGAAGCATTTGTTCAATGTTATTGAAGAGAAAGGATATGAAAATGTAATAATCACAGATGGAAGGCACGTCAATGAAATAGATGTTGTAGTAGATAGGGGTGGTTATCATATTAGAGTTGAACGAAAGAATAAAGATAATGTTCATAATGAACTACATATATCTGAAATTGCATTAGATGAAGGTCACAGGATAGATTTTATAGTTAAAAATTATGGCACATTAGATGATTTAAGAAACAGTGTTAAGGATGTAATTAGATTTTTGATAGATAGTGAGAAAATATTTAATAAATTAGAAAGAAAGGAGATTAAAAATGGCATCAAAAAATAAAGGATTATCTATTAAGATAGATAAAGACGAGGTTATGTATACGAATATTTCCAAATCAAAAGATGGTTATAATTCAGCCCGTATTGTTGTTAAACGGGGTGATAAAGAATATATGAGTATCAGTTATGAATGGGAAGGTGATGGTGTGCCAGGATTTGCAATGGATCTTATGGGTTTTATGAAGGCTAGTGAAATCACACCTAATATGGTTATAGATGAGAAAGCTTATTCGGAATATGGTAAGGATCGTAAGAAAAAGAAAGAAAAAAAAGAAGATTCCGACTTGGAGGATGAATAAGAAATAGCAACAACTTGCCGGCGTCATTGTGAAGATCAAGTAGATAATATGTATGATAGAAACGATAGTCGTTGGAAAGATTTATATAGATCGTGTGTAGATATATGTAAAAGTTTAGAATTATCTGCTAAGAAAAAACACAATTGTTCATCTGGAAAACGTTGGTGAAATGTTCGTAAAAAATGTGTACCCAAATAGTTAATTTAGGGAAATAAATTAGAAAAGGAGAAGGGATAATGTTAAAATTTAACCTTGATGATGATGAAAAAGTTTTTGAACTATTAAAATTAGGAAATAAGATAACATATGAGTTTTCTGTAAATTTAGAAGAAAGGGATTTATTTTTTGATTGGATAAAAATTCTTTCAAGCCCTGAATTTTTGGTGAATATAGATTTAGACAACATATATGAAAAAGAATACAAAAAATCTAACAATAAAGTATATCTTGATAGAGTATTGTTTAGAATTTCGGCATCTGGAAAAGAAAAAGATTTAAAACGTTGGGAAGATAATTTAGATTGTGTTAGTAAATTTTTAAATGGTAATTATGATATCACATATATAAAAGGAAGGAGCGAATTTAATGCCAATTAGTATAGAAGAATTCAGCGAACCAAAATGGATCAGACTTAGAACAAGGTATACTATAGCTGGTATTGAGGATCAGAAGGCAAGATTTATAAATTATGAAGATTATCCTCGTAATTATAGGGGCGGAGATATAAAAAGACCGGGGTATAATCCAAATCATCAATCTACACGTATAGAAAGGATAAATTTAAAGAATGATAGTTTAACACTAAAACCGTATTAAGGAAAGGATTTATTCATGGATAGGAAAAATGTTTATAGTCTTATAGATAATGAAAGAAATTATCAAGATAAAAAATGGAAAAATAGAGATAATGTTTCTATATCAACCGAGCTTTTAATTATGCAACGACATTTAAATAAAGCTATAAAGAGCCATGTGTCTGTTAATTTAAATGGTAGACTGACATTAGATCAAGTTAGAAAAATAGTTGCAGTTGGGGTTCGTTGTTTAGAAATACATGGCAATGATAACATGTTAAAAAATGTAAGAAGGTAAGAGGATAATTTATGAAAGTTATTAATTTATTTGGACCGCCTGGTGCTGGAAAGTCTACTACGGCTGCAGGCTTATTTTTCAAAATGAAAGTGTGTAAAATTATAGATAGTGTTGAATTAATTACTGAATTTGCTAAGGATTTAGTTTATGCTGGTAGATTTAAAGAGTTAAATAATAATCAATTATATATAACAGTTAAACAATATAGTAGAATGGAAAGATTGCGAGGGCAAGTTGATTACATGATAACTGATTCTCCATTAATACTAGGTATAATTTATAAGCCTGATAATTATTTTAATAATTATGATTCATTATTAAATGAGCTACATAATTCTTTTGATAATGTCAATATTGTTATAAACAGAGTTAAAGAATATAAGAGTTATGGTAGAATGCAAACAGAGGAGGAGTCTGATAAAATAGCTATAAAAATTAAACGGTTTTTAGATTACAATAAAATAAAATATTATGTGGTCGACGGTAATGAGCAGGCCCCAAACACTATATTAGATATATTATTATAAGGAAAAGGAGATAATTAAATGGTTTCTATAGAGGAAAAGATTGCGACATTTGAAGAAGAATTGAAATTGATATTTGATGATGATATAAGAGAATTTACGAAACTTTGTATTGCAGCAGCACCAGATTATTTTTTTACTGATTGTCCAGCATCATCGACAGGTAAGTATCATCCTGTTAGTGAATTAGGCCCTGATGGAACTATATTACATACAAGAAAGGTTTTTACTTTAGCATATGAATTATGTAGAGGTCTTGATTGTGAACAAAATAGAGACGAAATATTAAGTGCATGTATTATACACGATCTAAGAAAACAAGGTTTAGTTAAAAGTGGTCATACTACAAAGAATCATCCTGATTTAGCTGCCCAGTTAGTGGAGGAAGTTCAAAGAGATACTATGCTTTTGAGTGATGAAGTATTCAATTTAATAAAAAATATGGTAGGATATCATTATGGTTTATGGTCTTCTGGTAAATGGCGAAAACATTTATCCAAATTTACTCCAGAAGAATTATGTGTTTATATATCAGATTATATAGCTAGTAAAAGATGTATAGAAGTAAATTATAGGAGATAATATATGGCTGAGTTTAAAATAGAAGGTGATTTAGGAATAGGAGAACTTTCTCCTGGTTCAACTAAAAGGCGTTGGGAGCCTGAGGAAGGAGTAAATAAACTTAAAGAAAGAATTCATAAGGAAAGTAATTATATAGATCAACATAAAAAACTACCTTTTGAATTTTCTAAGCCGAGACGTACTGGACGTAAACAATATATGGAATGTACCAATTGTGGTAATGTAGTATATGTATCTGTAAATACTATAGGTATTATTTGTAATAATTGTAAGTCTTACGTAAATGTCAAGGAGGTGTAAGTGAGTGGGAAATAATGATGAAAATGGACAGGAAAACAAACCTAGACCAAGAGGACGCCCACGAGGTTATAAATTAAGTGAGGAAAGTAAGAAAGCTATACGTAAAGCTAAGGAAGGGCAAAGACATACACAAGAAACTAAAGATAAAATTTCTAGATCCTTAATAATTTATTTCAGAAAATTAAATCCTCTTTCAGAGGAGATAGAGAACAGATATTGTAGAGCAGATGATGATATTACTTGTGGATGGGTTCAAAATGTAAGAGCAGAATTAGATAATTTAGGAGATGTTTTAACAAGAAAAACATTATTAAGTAGAAATAGAATAGAAATCGCATGTGGCGGTAATATAGAGTATTTCAGTCATAATTTAACACCTGAAATACTTGTTTTATTTAAGGAGTTTTGTAAAATTAATAATTTAGATATAGATGAGGCATATGATGATATAAATTAATTTGGGGGTGAGTTTATTGAGTAAAAGGAAAAAAATGGGAAGACCCAAGAACCCTCCAAAACCACAAGAAATGTTAAAAGAAGTAATCCCGATAGATGATATATTTAATGAAGATGAGAAAAAAATATATAATTCGTTAGTAGATATATATCTAAATGATTTTGATAAAGATGATCTCACATCCAGTGATATGGATGATATAATGAGTTTATCTATGAACAAAGTTTTAGAAATAAGATTACTCAAAAGTAGTAAAGGTAATACAAACAAACAGTTAGACATATCTAATGCCATAGAAAAATTAAGAAAACAAACTGAAAAAATAAAAGATAATTTATCAAGTCGTAGAAAAGATAGGATAAATCCAAATGAGCATAAAGGATTCTCCATTGTCGATCTTGCAGTAGCTTTTGATCAAAGGAAGAAAAAAAGATTTGCTGAGAGAATCAAGGCGAATAAAAAGGAAGAAAAAAAAGTTTTATTCGAATACAACAAGTTTGAAGGAAATAAATATGATATAGATGTAAAAATAAAAGACGATAATGAGGCTCTGTAATGATTAAGCAGAAGAATATGAAGATTATAATGAATCAGGGCACGGATCTTATAGAATACTATCGTCAAAATCCATGTGTTGCCGCGTTCGATCTTTGTAGAGCAGATTTAGCTCCTATCCAAAGAATAGTTTTTGAAGATATGTGGTTTAAAAACTATGTTATTGGTGTCATGGGAAGAGGATGTGGAAAAACCTATATGCAGGGTTTACTTGCTGTTTTACATTGTTTATTATATCCAGGTTACAGAGTTGGATTAATAGCACCCACCTTTCGTCAGTCCAAAATGATGTTTTCTGAAGTAGAAAAATTATATAGTAAATCTGATATAGTCAGACAGGCATGTGAAAAAAAACCTACAAGAGGGACGGATACGTGTTTTCTAAGGTTTAAAGCTATAGGAGGTAGTAGTGGTTCGTATATAGAGGCCCTTCCACTAGGTGTTGATGGTGCTAAAATTAGAGGATCTCGTTTTTATTTAATATGTATAGATGAATTAGCACAAGTACCTGATAAGGTTATTGACTTAGTAGTTAGACCGTTTGCATCAGTTTCTTTAGAACCTATGGAAAAAGTTAGAAGATTAGAACAACAAAAACAATTGATAGAAAAAGGTTTGGCCACAGAAGATGATTTTGAAGAAGAAACTGTCAATAAAATGATAATGACATCATCCGGGTTTTTTAAATTCAATCATATGTGGAGACGTATGAAAGATCATTGGGAAATGATAGACAGATTTGGTGGTGATTCGATGCATGCTGTTTATCAAGTTCCTTATTGGTTTATGCCTACAGGATTTTTAGAAACAGATAATATTGAGGAAGCCAAACGCACAATGTCTAGCTATGAATTTCAGATGGAGTATGAAGCTGCTATGATATCTGATTCAGAAGGTTTTTTTAAAGCATCTTTGTTGGAAGAATGTACTATTGATAGTGGTTTTGATATAGAATTAAAAGGTGACCCATCCGCCAAATATGTCGTAGGGGTAGATCCTAATCAAGGTGGTAGTGCAAGTTGTGGTTTATTAATTATTAAAATAGGTGCTATTAATAAAATAGTTAATGTAATAGAATTAAAAGATAAAACTACACAAGGATTGACTATGGCTATACAAAGAGTATGTAGCATGTATAATGTGGTTAGGATATTCATGGATCAAGGCGGTGGTGGTAAAGCTATAATGGATTTATTAGATGATGGGTATGATGGGCATGAACCTATTATAGACAGGACAGATAAAGATAAATTTAATAAGCAAGGTTCTCATATATTAGAGATGATCAACTTTACTCCATCTTGGATATCGGATGCTAATTTTGCTACTTTGTCTTTGTTTGAAGATAAAAGATTAAAATTTCCTGAACCACCAATATCCGTTCCTGATGATAAACAAGGGTTTGGTAAGCGTATTTTTAATACTTATGATGTTTTTAATGTTTTAAAATCTCAAATATTAAGCATAATAGTAACTCAAACAGCAAGTGGTTTATTACATTTTGACACACCTAAAAAAAGTCAAAATAAAGATTTATATTCAGCATTAATATTAGCTGCTTATGGAGTAAGAATGATTGAAAAAGAATTAGAGGATGATGGTGTTCCTGTTTTATATAGTACCGGCGGTATGATCAGGCAACATTCAAATAATAGTTCTTGGAGTCCTTTAGATATGAAAAATAATCCCGTTGTTGTAAAAACAACGTATGGTAGTCATAATTTACAGGCAGCGGTTTTGAAAAAATTAATTAAATAATTAAAATAATAATGTAACCTCTATTTAATAGAGGGGATAGTTTTTTGGCGTAATTAGTATTAAGTAATAATGTATAGGAGAGATAGGAAAATATGAAATTTGATATTTGGAAAGTTACAAAGTCTATAGTATTGGTTTTGTTTATATTATTTGTATTTTTTAATTTTAATAATTTTTTAAATAAATTTAATCAAGCACCGCCACAACAACCCCAAATAATAAAAATAGAAGACAACGCTCTTTTAATAAGATTAGCTGCCAGTGATCAAAGAGTAAAGGAATTAGAAATTGAATTAAAAGATCAAAAAAGTCTCATATTAAAATATGCAAAAGAGAATAAAGAAAAAATAGATGAGATTGGTATTGTAAAATCGAAGCTTGAACAAACTGTTAAACTTCATCAAGCTTCTTCACACGTTTATCTAAAAGGTAAAGTAACCGATCATCATTTTATAAAGATTTATAAAAAAGCAGCCAATGGTACACAATTTCCAGTAGCATGGGCGATGTTTTATCCTAATCAACCAGATTCAAATAAACTATGGAAGACAGGTACTTATCCATTAGAGTTTAATGTAGATGTAATTGAGACTGAAAATAAAGAAGGTATGTTTAACAGATATGTTGAACTTAATATTGAAAATAACCAAATGAAAGAAACCAAAGGTTATAAATATCCATTAAAAATAACCAAATTGGATTGGGCTAAAAGCGAAAAGAACGATAAGAGTTTTTATTTATGGAATCCTAGATTGGGTATTGGTGGTTTAGCTACTAATGATTTTGCGGCTCCAAAATTAGATATAAGTTTATCATCATATGGAAAAACCAAAAGAGACATGGATTGGAGATTTATAACTTTAGGAGTTGGATATTCCAATTATGAGAGTGATAATAAAGATTTTATTTTTGAATTTTCTCCCGCACAATGGAATTTCGGTAATGTGGTTCCGCTAATAGAAAATGCTTTCATAGGTCCGTCTATTGGTTGGGTTATTCCAGGCAACACATCTTTCGGTTTTTCAATATCTGTACCATTTTAATAAAGGAGAATAATAATGGCGACTAGTTATTTAGAAGATCAAAGTAAATATAGAGCTAATCAATGGGCTACTACTTGGTCTGGTGTACCACCAAAAATAGAAGATAAAATTGGAAGACCGGATTATGTAAAAGTTAAAGTAGCTACGGAATTTGGTACAGAATATGGTGGAACTGTTTCTGGTACCGAAGGCACAATTTTAGTATAAGGAGAATTGTATGAAGGAAGACGTAATTAAAAACATAACCTCCTCATTACAGGAAAAATATCCAGAGGTGGGAATAAGGAAAATAGAAGTGGCTGAGGATGGTACATCTTCTTTTTATCTAGATCCAACTAAACAAACGTTGGCTTTTCTTGATCAAGGCAAGGCTGTTGTTCCACATTTATTCAGAGAATCTGCTGCAACAATTACGAGAGATGCTATTGATAGATCTACTTTAGATTTAGTTCAAAAAGACCCATATGAAGATACAGCACAGAATTTATTTAAAAGAGCTGATAGATATTATTATACTGATCCATTGGTGGGTACAGTTGTGAATTTATTGGCTACTTTATCCGCAAAAGGATTTGAAAACGATATAGATGATGCTAATATCAAACAGTTTTATGATGCTTGGGCTTTTGACGTTAATTTAATTGAAATATTAGAATGGATTTTTTTAGATTTTTTTAAGATAGGTCATGTTATCACATATAAAGTTCTTGCTAAATATGAACCAAGAGTATCATATCTATCACCTATTCCAGGTAAGAAATTAAAGAAACCTACTAGTAAATCCAAGGCTACAGGAAAAAGATTGAAAGAATCAGCGGAGAAAGAAATAGAAGAAATTTTACAAGCTTTTAAAGAAGAAGCAAAAAAACTTGGAAAAACCGATGAAGAAATAATAGAACTTGAAAAAGCCGCTAAAAAAAACATATGGTCAAAAGGACATTTACCAGTCGCGTATACGGTTTTAAATCCACAATTAATTAATGTTACTGGCAATTTATTATTTGATAAAACATCAACAACTTTAAGGCCACCTCCAGAATTAACTACGTTATTAAAAAAACCAACCGTTGAACAAACTGAAGAAGAACGTATTCTTATAAAAGCATTGCCTAGTGATTTAAAAGCAGCAGCTAAAAGCGGTGGGGAATATCCATTAGATTCACGTTTAGTTGGCAGTATTACATATAGAAAACAGCCGTATGAAAGATATGCTAAACCTAGATCTACACGTGTGTTTGATAGTTTGGATTATAAAAAATCTTTGAGACAAGCTGATTTAAGCACTTTAGATGGTATATCTAATTATATTCTTAAAGTAACAATTGGCTCTGATGAATATCCTGTTACTACTCAAGCAGAATTAGAAGCTGTTGCTCAATTATTTAACACACCGAGTAAATCATTTGATGTAATATGGAATCATACATTAAGTATAGAAAAAATAGTATCTCCAGAAATTGAAGCTGTATTAGGACAGGAAAAATATGCACAAGTTAATGATGATATATCTGGTGGTTTGGCTATATCTAGAGCTTTGATAGATGGTATATCCGATTTAAATGTTGCAGAAGCTGGATTGGTTATTAAAGGACTTATGGAAGAGATAAATTATGCGCGAAGACAAGTTACTAGGTGGATATATAGGGAATACCAACAAATAGCTGAAGCTGTTGGTTTTGATAGTTTTCCAAAAGTTAGATGGGATGAAGGTGTATTACAAGATTTAGTATTGTATATGAATACACTATCACAACTTGTTGATAGGCGTATGTTGAGTTACAGAACTGCTCTTGAGGCTTTAGGTTTTGATTTTCCGAACGAAAAGAAAAATATGGAAGAAGAATTTCCTATTGTTCAAGATGGTTTATTTGGTATTATTGGATCTCCTTGGCAACAGGCAAAAAGTCCCTTTGGCGGCGGAGGTGGAGGAGCTATTCAACCAACACAAAAAGCACCAACTGGTACGCCATCATCTGGCAGGCCAAAAGGACAGCCTGCCAAGAAGAAAACACCTGAACCTATTCCAACAGCGAAAACACCTAAACCAAAAAAAGCAACTTCTGGTGAAACTATAAGCAATGTAGTTAAAGATATGAGTGAAGAAGAATTTTTAGATTTTAAACATGAATTAGAAAAATTAAGATTACACAAATAAACTAACCGTATAATAATAAAAGATAAATATAAAGAAGAAAGAATTAGTTATGTAAGGAGGATTTAAAGTGGAAAAGATAGATCATATTTATTTAAAAGCTGATATTCAATTACATGAAGAAACAGATGAATTAAAAGAGGCGGCTTCTATTATAGAGTTGCCCAAAGAAGAAGAAAAACAAATTGATCTACAATATTTTTCAGCTGTATTTGTGTCATCCGGAGCAAACTTAAACTACGCATATTTTCTTCCGTCAGAATTGGTAAAGGCCGAGGGTACTATTATAAACAAAGCTATGGATGTTGAGCATAAGGAAGAGGAAATAGTTGGTCATATTTATAAAAGAATTTTTATGGATAAAAAAGGAGATGAAATTTCTCTTGACGAGCTCGCTTCTACTGAAGAAGCTATGTTAGATAAGAGAGAAGTTCATATTGCTATAGCTGGAATCGTTTATAAAAATCGTTTTCCAGATTTAGCAGAAGAAATTGCTACTGGAAAATGGTGTGTTAGTATGGAAGCTTATTTTAAAACATTTGATGTAAAAGTGGGTGATTTAATTATAAGCCGTAAGGAAGCAGAAGCTTTAGGTATAGCAAATGATAATACTATATTTGGAAGATTTGCTAAAGTACTAAAAGCTGGAGTGGAATTAGCCGTAGGTAAAATCGATAGAGTATTACGTGATATTACATTTTCTGGTTGTGGTTTTGTAAAGAAACCCGCCAACCCACCATCAGTGGTGTTAGAAACAGCCGCAGATAAAGGAGTGAATATGGAAAATAAGGACGATATTTTAATTATAGATTATGATAAAATATCAAATAAAGAAGAAAATAATAATGTAACCTCTATTATTACAGACACATCTGATTTAGAAGAAGCTGAGTTACAATATAATGACACGATTGGTATTTGTGTAAATTATAGGAAGACTGTTTTTGATAGTGCATCTGAAGATAGAAATAAAATTTTACACACAGATTGGTGTACTTTATATAATAGAGAATGTACTTCTTTTTCTAGAGATACCACCGATCCTAAATGTTTGAGAAACCAGGTGGCCAAAGCGGCAGCTAGTATTGCCGAAGAGTTTCTCAAAGAAAAGGCTGAAAAAGATAAAAGAAAGGAATTGTTGAAGGATTTACAAAAATTGCTTTAAAAGCTGATTGATACGAGTCAGTGAAAACAATAATCGTGAATAAAGGAGGATTAAGTTTATGCCACAATTAGGAAAAGCCCAAACAGGGCTGTTGAAAAGTACCCCAAAATTAACTAGAATTAATGGTGATGATAATTTAAAAGTTATTTGGAGAAATATGGGTAATAATCATGCATATCCATTTTTCTGGGGTGACAGTTTTACTGTAGCATCCGGTGTTACAGAGATTACACTTGCTAGTGGTGTTAAATTTCATGGTTTTGATTTAGCTACATATGGTAATGTTACAGTTACACCGTGTTGGAATGCTGGTGCATATTATATTACCAAAAATACCACAGCTAATACCATTACATTTACATGTGCTAATGCCGGTGCTAATAATGGATCATCTAAGGTAGATGTAAAATTTGCTCTTGGAGAAGATCCTGTAATTGAGGGTATTTATTGCAGTACTTGGAGTAAAGATAATATTA
>Ga0315549_1001211_pt1 | contig 27430 bp, 39 predicted proteins | sample SalMarSW160200MG_FD_203101 | JGI IMG/M metagenome (GOLD analysis project Ga0315549, IMG submission 203101) | Salt marsh sediment microbial communities from the Plum Island Ecosystem LTER, Massachusetts, United States - Salt Marsh Sediment SW1601-200 ... | reverse complement strand
TAAACGCGCCTGTCAGTTCCACGGAACCATCGGCCAGGAAAGTAGCCAACAAGGTATTCACCTGTGCTGCCGTAAGAGCTGTGATAACGCCAGCCGTTATTCTCCCCACTATCCGCTGCTCTGCTACCGTCAACGCGGCTGGGGTATCGTCGGAATCCGCCTTGATAATAGTATTAGCGTTGAATAATGCGTCTAAAACAGCATCATTTTTTAGATCCCTCAGGTACTCAGCGACGAACATTACCTCTACTATGGAACCAACACCGAACGTGTGTGCCGCTGTACTCTCTACATTTCCCAAGGTGCAAGGTGTCAAGCCAGTCAGTGTGTTAGTCGAAATCCCCGTGTATTCATACAGGGCCCACTCTTCATCGGTATCTATCCCGCTAATACGGATATAGTTACCGGTCGCGGGGAAGCCCGTGGCAGAAGTGAGGACCATCGTTACATCTGTTCCATGCACAAATGCACTAGCTAAAGTTGTGTGTACATCATTTTTTGGATCATACATCTCTCTCTCCTATAGGTATCTTGGTTTGTGTACTACTACAAGATCCACGTCACGACTCGCGTCCTCATCCTTCCAGTGTAGCTCATTATTTCCCACATAGAGCAACGGGAAAGTACCGTTGAATAATGCTCTTGCGTTGACCCCATTGAGCGTAACGGTCATATTGTCGGTGTCGATCTCCAGTATATCCCCAACTGTGATTGTACCTGAGTAGCTAAGAAACTGCGTAGCGTAGGTATTTTCCGCGACCGAACCAAATCGGACCGTCCCAAATCTAGCTGTTCCAAACCTACCATTTGCCGCTACTGTGGAAATGAGTTGTCGTGTTAGCAATGTAAACCCCGTTACGTCGGTTGAACCTGTACCTAGTGCTATTGTAATTGTTGGGGGTGTTCTGTAATCCCCTGCATTTGCCACTGTCACTGTCTGGTTCGACCGTATGATGTTATCCGTATCTGTATCCTCTGCTCCGTAGGCAAATGGATCCGCTGCAATGAGTGGAAGAGAGAAGTATCCCTTGCTTCCACCTATAAGGCGTTGCAGCGGCATGTTACCTGAGTAGCGCACCGTATATGTCTTCAATGGTTCCTTCGTAAATACCAGTGTTACGTCTTCCGGGTGTCCATCCTGATCGAGGAGGATCGCTGCGAACGCCCGTGAGAGGCTTTGCAACGTCTCCGCCGTGGTCGAATCAATCACCACAAGGTCAAGCACAATCTCTCGCGCCGCGAGGTCCGAAGAGAACAGATACCGCCCATGTCGCCCAGGAATCTCAACCGACCGATCCCGCGTGGCGGGAAGCACTGGCTCTTGGAAAGTGGGAAGAAGCTCTACCCCAAGCGCCGTATCCGCCGTGCCGCCTATTGTGAAGCGATGAATTGAACTCATCCGATATCCCTCCCCTCACTGCGTAGCCGTGAGCGAAACAGATCAAAGTGCTCACGAGCGATCCGCGTGATGTCCTGATCGTCACGCACGTTGATCGTCGCTCCGTCGTATAGTCCACGCCAGTCCATATTGATCGTAGTCCCACCACCTGCCCCCACCAATACTGGGGCTGGTGTAGGCACACTTAATGCGTCAACGATTCCTTGACCGATCTCACCGAATATGCTTGGGGACAACGGTAGAAACGCTTCCTTATATCCACTCTCACCAACAAGCGCCGGAGGGATCATGGTCGGCTGTTCAAATACCGCGCCTTCCCCAAAGCCAGCAATTGCTAAGCCAGCACCGCCAGCAGCAAACGCCGCTGCCGCTGCTGCATGCCCGATCGCCTGTGGATTCAGGAAAAACAACGGAGGGATGAAAGACCACGCAAGCGCTTCCACGGCATGAGACGCCGCCTTTACAAATAGTTCTTCGCGCAACGCGGTAAGTAAATCATGCAGCATATCCCCAAGTACCCCCCATAGGGATTTCTGCGTGTCCTTGTATTCCTGTCTTTCATCTGCTAATGCTTGTTCACGACGCCTCTCTTGCGCGATAACTGCGTCCGAATAATCTTCCTCAATGTCCTCCCTGCGACGGGCATAGTTCGTTGTTGCATCTTCCATGTCTTCACGGTAGCGGGTCTCGATTCGAGCTCGTTCCTCTGTATCTTCACCAGTTATGCCTTGCAACTCTCTTCGGTATCTTCTCTCGATATCCTCTACTCTCCGTTGGTAGGATAGCTCTGCGTCTTTAGAGTCGTCCTGGCGGGTATACTGAAGATCCGCTGCGTCCTGGTTATAGTCTTCCTCTATATCGAGCATCCGGTCCGCATGTTCCTCCGCTAGTCGCCGCTGGTCGCGGAAGTGATCGACAATACCATTCAACGTGTCGCCCAAGGCACTCTTCGCCAGGGACTTGAGGCTATTCCACATATCGGCCATTACGTTTCCAACCTCGGCTCCGCTGTCTTTCACAACGTCAACGAAGTCATCCCAGAATGTCCTCTCTTCCTCTATCGCATCTTTATGGTGGCCTTTACGTAAAGCATCCCAAACCGTTTGAAGCGTTTCCTCGGCCTTGAGAATGAGCGCCGATCCGTTCATGACTCCGGTAGCCACTCCCTCTGTATACGCTTCGCCCGTGTCTTCCCCTGCTCCCTCTATGTCAGGTATGCCTTCCTCAACAGTTCTTACGACGCCTTCTGTTAGCGCTTCCCCCGCTTCCTCTCCCTTCTCCTCTGACTTCACCACAAGGTCATCCAGAATAGACCCGATCCCAGGCAGAATCTCCTCGTATTCGCCAAGGATCGCGCTAACGCCTTCCGCCCAAGCCTGAGCCATTTCGCTGACAGGAACCTTCATTACCTCCTCGCGGAGATCACCCATCTTGTCAGTGATGTCACGAAGTGTGATGATCGACAACCCTCCGGTCTGAACCAGTTCCGCCAACCTGGACCCAACAAGATTGATTCCCCCTTGCAGGATAACCCCTGCTTTCTCCACGTCTTCCGCGCTGTCCGTTAAATCGGAGAATGCCCCCTCCAGATCCTTGGATGCTTCCACGGCCTCGCTCTGAGCATCTGAATAGCTTGTTATGGCTTTACGCGCTTCGATGAAACCAATTGTAATGAGACCTAATCCCATGACCAACAAACCCGCTGGTGATAGGATTGCGCTCAAAAGAGTCATCCCGCTAATAGTGGCCGCAAACCACTTTGCCATCTGTACCGCCTTGAGAGCAAGGAACACCACGGTAATAGCAGATATGGCCGCCACTGTTGACGCCTTATGCCTCAACAGGAAATTAATAAAACGAGAGACCACATCGAGCAAATCCGCTACGATATTCACCGCGACTGTCAGGCCGTTTACAAAAGTAGTTCCAAGGCTTTGTGCATCCTCACCCGCCAGTCCGAGCGCCTTGCCGATCGCGCGGAAAGCATCCTTCACCGTATTCCATAGCTTCACCACCGCGTCCTTGGCCCTGACGAACGCTGAGATCAGCGGCTCGTGCTCTCTTGCCCAATCCTTGACCTTGCCCTTCAACGCGGCAAAGATACCCTTCAATCCCCCCATCTTCTCGATCCAAGAAGTCATATTGTTGACTATGGGGATAATGCGGTCCTTTAGAAAAGTCTTGAGAATCGGCATCATGTCTATTCCGATTGTTACCAGCAACAGCTCGACCGACCCTTTGAGAATCTGCCACTGACCTGAAAGCGTGTCCAGCATCTCGGCTTGTTGGTCAAATGCTTTTGTTGTTCCCGTTATCTTTTCTGTATACGTGGTAATGTCTTCGGCCCCAACACCCAACAGGATTGAGAAGTGCTTTAGAGCCTCCGCTCCAAACAGAGTAGAAATGGCTGCCTGTCGTTGCTCTTGAGTTAAGCCTGCGAAGCGATCCTCAAGCAGAGCGATCATCGGAGTTATACCGACAAAGTTCCCTCGAGCATCAAAGAACTCAATATTGAGTTCTTCCATCACCTCTTGCATCTCTGTTGTTGGATCGGCAAGTCGCGTGAAAGCAGTTGCAAGAGCACGGGTAGCCATTGTCCCTGTCAGGCCTGCGTCGCCCAGCTTGCCGATAAGTGCCAACCCTTCTTCGAGTGGAATGTTCAGGTCGGCCATTATCGGCGCGAAATACTTCATTGAGCCTGCAAGAGAGCTAACCGTTGTATTAGACGATGAGGCCGCTGCTGCAAGCGCATTGACGACACGCTCCGACTCCGACGCCTCAAGCCTCATCCCTCGCAGGATGTTTGCTGTGATACCTACGGCCTCACCAAGGTCCATCACCTGTGACTCAGCAAGGGCTACCGCACCATCCATCGCGCTGATAATCTCTGTTGCACTAAACCCAGCCCGCCCGAATGCTTCCATGCCCGCCGCGATATCAGTCATGGTCTGTGCGGTTTCAAGACCGAGCTCTTTGGCTTTTCTGGTTAAGTCGGCAAACTCATCTGCCGAGGCCCCGGTTATCGCCCGGACCTTCGCCATAGCGAGTTCGTAATCAGCAGCCTTTTTGATCGCAGCAACGAAGATCCCCGCGCCAGCAGCGGCAACGATAGCGAACCCAGCAATGGCGGCCTTTCCAACTGCCTTGAAAATGCTCGTCAGCTTATTACCTTGCGTCTGACCCGCCGCAGAGACGGCCTTCAGGTCAGCGATCGCCTTGGCCTTATTTACTTGAATTGTGCCGAATAATCTAAAGATTTCGATTTTGAACCACCTTACTTCTCCTTAATCTTCATCCCTGGTGGAAGCACCGCTATCTTCCTTACACCCCGCGAGAATGCTCGCTTGATGTCTTCGTCGGTCAACGTGCGCCCCTTCTCTTCTACTTCCTCACCAAGCCCAAGCTGCACAAGCCAATTATTGAGCGGCACTACCGTTCTGTTTTCCCCTTCGCCTACTGTTGGCGGGCTTGCTCTGTAACTCCATATTGCTTCCCGTTGGCGGTCACTTCTGACAGCCTCTCGTGTTACCCGTATTAGCTGTAAGAGCCGCGAGTACGGTAACGCTAGGACTTCTTCGTCCGTCCACCCGTACCTTTCTTCGATCCGGTCGATCGCCCTTTCAAACCCTGTATCAGCTTCTCCAGGGCTGGGCCTTTCGCCATCCGTTTGAACTTGTCGAAAAAAGCAATCACGTCATCATGTGTAATGACAGCCTCAATGAGGTCTACAATAGCGTCAAGCGGAAATGTGTTCGGGTCGCGGATCGTACCCTCGTTACTAAGTGGAACCCACGGGAAAGCATCCTCTCCTCGTTCAACACGCTGCGCATTACGGCGGTCATGCTCCTCGCGGAGCTTCGCCATTCTTTTCTCAGACACGCCAGGATCCATACCGATCACGCTGGCAAGTAGTTCCACAACTTCATCGAAGGCTACAACACAGGCATCGATCAAAAACGTTCCAAGTATCGTAGGATCGTTGATCGCTTGTAGCATGGCAGCACGGTTCGCAAGGGATGAAGCGGCAGCGTAAATCTTTGCCAGATATCCAATCTGCGGAAGCCCAAGCCGACTTACCTTACGCTCTACACCCACAATGTCTAGCACGGGCGGGACCCAGGTCATAGGCCCCGCGCCGCTCGTTTCTTTCTCAGTCATCTATCCCCCTATATTCCATACGGAACCCAAAGCTCAACCGGAGCGTTCGCTAGGTCAAGCCCGTCCGCTGGATCAAAGTAGCCCTTCCAGGTTGTCTTGAGTAATGTCTCACCAAGCCGTTCACCTGGAATCTCAATCGTATCAGGCTCGCTCAATGGATTCTTAATGATGAAGATGATCGGATAGGTCTGGCCCACCTCTGATACCTCGCACAACAGTGCGATATTTGTTAGGTGGTCCGCCGCCGCGATCTGCCCTGGCTTGATGATCGTAAACGTGTCATCCGAGGCCGTCGCATCGTAGACGTAGAATACGGTGATGAAGTCACCATCAAGAACAGCACCACCCGCGGTAGCAAGAACAACTTGATATGCCATCGTCATAGTGTCGCCAGTCTGAGTGATAGTATTCTTCGTCCCTGAAGTTGCCCGTGAAAGGGAGACAACGCCTAATGCTGAGGTAGCCGTGACTCCTGTTACTCCATAGGTCGCATTGTTGATAAGTGAAACTAGCTCAACAGCGTCTTCCGTGTCAGTTCCATCGATAGCAAATTCCCGATCTGCAGGGGTCGTCGTATCAGTGTGAGCGGTAAACTCCACCCCGCCAATCGTTACCGTGTCACCATTCACAACCGATGCCAAGGTGATTTGATCGACTATGTTGTAGTCCGTAGCTAGTGTCAATTTCACCCCCGAACCCAACGCCGCAGGCGTTCGCCACACCTCAAGCGTGCTCTCGTCGATACTAGGTGTCCCTGCTGGGGCAACACCAACATCGACCTCGGTTCCAACCCCAATGTATTCGCCCTTGACTCCCGTCGGTGCTTGATCATCGCTATTCGCACCAGGAAGGTGCCACAGATAGTGGTTTACTGAATGCTCCAGTAGACTTGCCGCAAGCGTCGGTATAATCTTGTCGATCTGCCTATGTCCGATGATAAGCCCCATCGCCCCGTCCGGCTCAACGTCGTGGAAGCTCAAGCCATAAGAAAAGCTCACTCCACCCTTCGTTTCACCAAGGAGCGTACCTGGATTATCTAAGTCCGTGAAATCCTTATACAAAGGGCCTCCACCCCGTAAATACTTGTTCACCGCCGCAGCGGTTATTCCTGCTCTGTGCGTTCCCATTCTGAATCACTCCTTAAGCTAAGATATTTGTTATATCGCGCGTCGCTCCGAACCGTACAGCCCAGTGAGTCGCGTAGTGCATAACCTTTGAATCGCCCGTGGGTATCCATCCCCACCCATAATCCCGTGCTTCCATTACGCCGCCACCAATTTCATCCTCAGCAGTTGTTATCTGCCATCCGTGCAATAGAATCTTCAGCTGGTCTAAAGCCAACCCTATACGAGCAGGGTTGCCATCAAGGTTATAATCGTACAGATCCAAGTAGTAGTCGTGTGTGCCAACGAAGATACCGTTGACCATAAGCCGATCCACCATATAGGGCATACCAGGATTACTGTCTGCCTCGATATCGTATAACCATACAAGACTGTCGTGGCTGAATACGCTTATCATCGTCTCATCGGTCGTAATGCGAGTAGCGATAGACTTCCTTGTTGCCTGTCCCGTCTCAAGCGGCATTAGAACCACCTCTTAGCAAGCTCACGTAACATTTTTGGTCTCGCTTGATCCAAGGACGGCTTGAGCCACGGACGCCCACCTTTACTCGACGCCTTCTTCTCAAGTGGCAACGCATATTCCTCATCAGAGCCGATGTATCCCTTATCGCCTTTGACGACTGCGCGGACGCTTCCTTTAAGATCGCCAAGCCGCACCGCCGGATACTCACCTGGCGCTGATGCTATGTAAGTCCGTTGTGTTCCTGGCACCTTATACGTCCGGCCAGTGCGTAACCCTGATAGGTTATTGTCTACCTGGTTACGCCCTTCGTTGCAGGCGGCAAGTAACGCCTTACGGGATGCAACCTCGATCATCGGTAATATCACCGGAAGATAGGAGACAAACACCTTACTCATCTGCAACCTCCCCCGTACCACTCACAAGCACCGTTGTATATCGTCCAACTCCATCCCTATTCTCCGCTGGGGCTACCGGAACGTAAATCTTGAGCACGTTCGGGTGCCCGTTGGTTACCCATACAAACCGTGTTCCCTGCATGGTGATCGTCGGTCTACCGCGAAACTGGAATTCATACTCGATTACCTTGTCAATCGATTGATAACGCTCACGGGCCGCAGCAGAAACCGACACTGCCTCAGCGCAGCGGGTAATGGACGATACGGGTGTCCATACAGTCCCGCCCGCCGGCGAAGGTACTTTCGATCCAGTCTCTATCCGTATACGGTCGCGCACTTAGATCACCACATAATCCTTATGGTCCTGGTAACAATATGTAGTGCGAAAGGAGGTCAAAATTGTCAACCATCCCCGCTTCTTCCGACTTCATCGAGATCCACATCTTGACACTTTTTCCGGTAATGTTCTCCGAGAGAAGCGCATCCCTGTTGTCGAAATGCCGCTTGACGCGCTGCATGATCCACTGTTCGACATCCTCTGGGATCGTGACCGATGTTCTAACTTGCCTAACGAGGAGCTTGTCCTCATCCGAGCTTGCAACTTCAATGAGCCGGTTGCCAGGGTAAGGATAACGTCGCGTTAACGTAACCGTGCCGTCACTATTGGTCGCTGTTACCCCTGCCATGCCAACGGCCCCATAAGAGCCGCCAAGCGTGGTCGAGTTCACTAATGCACAGAAGTTGTCCGCTGTATCTGAGTCGGTATCCCCAAGTGCGAAGTAGAGTTCATCCTCATCTAGCGCGTCAGCAACCGTATAGGATCGCCCGTTGACAGTGATGTAATCATTCTTCTCAACGCCTGAGAACACGATGGTCGGATTAAGTACCTCGAATGGATTGTTAAGATATTCGTCGGCCTTACACTTCGCCGCGTCGAATAGAGCTTCGAGCAACGTATCATAATCCGTCCCATCGACATGGCAATACGCCTTAGTGAGGATTTTGAGAGTTACCTCTTTGCCCTCTTCTTCCCATTCTAGGTTCGTGTAGACAGGACCATCAGGCATCGGCTACTCCTCACCTCTGCGATAGCCATTAACAATTCTTTTTCCATCGGCTACTCCTTGACCTCTTCCAATAGTTCATCGGCAACTTCCGCCATATATTCAGACAACCCGATGAACCCTTCCCCCTCATCCTTCAGCTCGAATCCTCTAAACTTTACACGTGCGGGATACGCCTCCGTTATTGAGCCGTCCTCTTCCATGATGCATACGATAGCCCACCCGAATGTGTGTAGAATGCGATTGATCCACCACAGGAGTTTCGTCGCACGGAACTCCTCCCACGTCTTCTTGAAAACCATGCGCTTGTCAGGCATCGGCTACCCCCTAAACCTCGTATGGCTGTGGAACCGGCGGTGGCCCTCTGAAGCCACCGCTCGATTCTCCAAACGGTTATCTGCAATGATCCTGTTCGCCAAGCCCTCACTGATCAGGCGCTCACCATAGTCTTTTTTGACAATGATGGTTTTGCCTTCCTTGTGGAGCTTCCCCTTAATCTTCCTGTCTTTTGTAAGCTTGATTTTCATGCTGTCACCTATTGCTCCAGATAGACTACGATAAGCGTGCCTTGTAGGTTCGCCCCAGCGCTCCCATCGTCCCCAACATCCTTGAACCCAACAACCACATACCGATTTGTTGTAGTAGTAGCACCAAGGACTGTCGCCCCAGTTGTAGGTTGATAGGCCAACAGATGAGCTGCCGACGTATCTGTCGCGGCAACTAATGTAGTGACCGGAGTTGCGATGTCATCAGTGCTATTGATAACCAGCTCTATTGTGTCGGTCGCTTCGTTGTAGCCTTGTGTGACGTTGACAAAGGCTTGCAGGATAAGACCGGTCACATTCACATCGACACTGGCAACCTTGATCCCTGTACCGTCATCGGCGTCCATCGTCGCTTCCTCTATATCAAACACCACGTATTTAGTAATCGGTTGGTTATCCGCGATTGAAAGTGCGGCAAGATTCGCATGATAAGCCTGGACATCAACGCCAACTTCCACGCTTAGGTCTTGAGTCATCGAAGCGAAGTTCGTTGATTCAAGTAGTGTCTGAGCATCGGCTGTCGGAGTCAGTAAAGCAAAGGTGTCTAAATCAGCATCGTAAGCCTGCGTGTCAACTCCAATCTCTACGCTTAGGTCCTGCGTCATCGATAGGAAGTTGGTCGATTCGAGGAGTGTTTGTGCGTCTGCCGTCGGTGTTAACAGTGCGAAGGTGTCGAGATCAGCATCGTATGCTTGGGTGTCAACCCCTACTTCTAGACTCAAATCCTGAGCCATTGACGCAAAGTTCGTCGATTCAACAAGCGTCTGTGCATCAGCGGTAGGTGTTAGTGTCGCCCAGGTATCTAGATCCGTGTCCCAGGCTTGAACGTTCGTACCAATCACCGCGCCCAACGTACCTAGAACAGTTCCTGCGTCTGCATCGTCCAAGATTGACTGTGCAAAAACAGTACAAGAAGCCGTCCCAATTGTACCAGCTCCAGTTCCTAAGATGAAGTAATCGTCTGCGAATGTAAGCCCAGCGATATCAGTTAACTCGTCATCGTATGCCTGAACGTCCGTCCCGATTATAAGTCCGAGTGCCGTCCGTGCATCGCTCGCATTAGACGATCCAGTACCACCATCGGCTACAGCGAGATCGGTGATTCCATTGATTGTCCCGCCATTGATATCGACAGTTGAGATCGAGCCGAGATCGGTACAGGTTTGTCCTGTTGCCGTCCAAGCCCCATCTATTGTCCCTTGCCACGTCCCTGCGTTGATATCGGCAGTTGTGACCGTGCCGAGATCTGCAATTGTTGCCCCCGCGAACGTCGCTCCTATTTCGATAGTAATACTCTCGAAGATCTCAACCTTCGCCATTCCAACCGTCCCCAGAAGGAGGACGGCAAGCATCAATACAAATACTTTCTTCATTCTCACCACCTCCTAAAGTGGTTGCTTGAATCTAACAGTTACAATCGCCTTTCCCGTTGTGGGAGCCGTTCCAGAACTTGAGTGGGTTGCGTAAATGAGCTGATCCGCTGTAGGCGTCCAGTCCAAAAGCTCCCCCTCAGTTACGCTATCCGCAATATCCGGGTGTCCGTCTTCAATGAGGTAGTCTGTGTCTCCAACAATGCCAACGACAATAGCATCATCAGCTCCGCCGGAGTTGAACGCCGTGATGACCTTAATATCGGCCATCAGATAGCGTGCTCCTGCAGGGATAGTCCCTATAAGGACCGACGCCGCATTGTCTACCACATCCGTATATTCAATGAGCTCGGAGATTGATCCAACCGTCTCTGGCGCCCACGGAGCGGGACCACCAACGTTGCGAACACTGTGTGGTCTTAGTCTACGCATGATCCCTCCTAGCTTGCATCGTCGCTATATGCTGAAACCTGCCCAACCGGCAAGTAACCAGCGACCGCACGGATCAACTGACAAGAAGTGCGTACATCCGTTTCAACGCTCGCAAACCGACCGCCAATGTGAGTGAAGTTGTCATCCCGATCTAGATCCTGAACCGCAACCTCGAAATGCGCTTGCTGTATATAGTCCTCTACAGCAGACTTGGCTGCGTCGGATTCAACGATTGTGAACGTCCCGTCACCAGGCTCGTCCATCGTCAAGGTGACAACTGCTACAGCCGCTGTTGCCAGCACACCAGGCACCCCATAAGTTGCGTCATTGATGCACGCTGCAAACGAAGTCGCCGTTTCGGTATCTGTGCCGCTCTGGTCAAACTGCCGATTTGCCAGCGACTCTGCCGCTTTCGCGGTGAACGTCAACGCTGTACCCACTGTCATCACACCATTCACAAACGTATACGGTGTAATGATAACCGTGTCATCAACGTCAATCGATGCAAAGGTTACGGTACACATTGTGATCTTGATGCCTTGCGCCATCGTAATCGTTGCACCAAGTTGCTGTTCATCTGAACCCTCTGCGTCAGTTGCTTCGTAGACAGCGAATGTACAATCATCACCGTCATGCTGCCCCCACACCTGTGCAATGAACAGCGCCTTTGCGTATTTCTCCATGCTAAACCATTCACCAGTGAGGCTTGTAGCCCCTACCTGTGGATATACTGCGCAATCTACTTTTGTTGCTTCTGCTATATCGTGCATATTAGTTCTCCTTTCTGCCTGTGGCAGATTGACTTCTCTCTATGCAAGGGACTTGAGGACCATCCCAACCGGTCAATTCCGGCGCTTTACAAGCGGGCTGAGTGCGCACAATTGGACCCAGCCTATCAAGTCCCATGTTCCACTACACAAGTTCAATGAACGGGCTCACCGTATTAGTGCCATCCCTCAACGTGAGAGGTTCCGTGAGCCACGGCTTACCATCCTCATAGTACACGACCCTGATTGTCTCATTACCGATCAGGAAGTTCGCGTAAGTACTGTCGGACTTGAGCGTTACGCCCATTCCAGGTTTCACAAGGTAGTATTCGAGGTTGATCAACCGCAGATCACCCGTCGTTCCAAGCGTCGGCGAGATTTCATTGAAGAAGATCGGGATGCCCGCCAGGGTCGGAGCAGGGATTCCCTCCCGCGCGTTATCCGCCCAGATGAGCTTTCCACTACCATCGGTCATCGTCATCAGTTGTGGAAGCATCGTGACCTTTTGACATACCCACACGAACCGCCCACCGCCATTCGACATCGCTCTTGCCAACATGTAGGTTAGATCCTCATAGTTGACTTCATCCGCCACGCTACGGGAAATTTGAATCATTGCCGGACTATCTGCGAAGCCAAGGAACTCGCCTGCGCCTGTCCCTGTTTGAATCTTGTCATCCCTGTAGGATAGGATTGCACCGTTGACGAGCGGCTGCATCATCGAGCCCATCTGTGGCGCATTTGCCTGTGACTCTTCAGATACGAGCCAGTACACGCCAACTTTCTCAGGCTTCAGTCTCACTTGTAAGATTTTGGGCGTCGCAGTCTTTGTTAGCGTCGCCAACTCTTTTGCAGAGTAGACCGCAACCCCGCCAAAGATACCCTTTGATCCAGCTTGATCGAACGCATTGAAAACGAAGTCTGCGTTTGGCGGATCGGTCCTAGGAAGCATCCGCACTAAGGACGAAAGCCACTGTTGATCCGGTGGAATTTGTAGCAACTGCGCCGAGAACTGCGGGCGCATCCAGAACCCACCATCCGAGCCGGTAAGCGTCGATAGATCGCGCCGCTCTATCTCGCCTTTGTGCATCTTGAGGAGACGCTCCGGCGTTCCCCCGGGCTGGCCAGCCGCACGAACTTCGGCGATCATATCATCGAAGCCGCCTGGCTCATTGCCGTAGCCATAGTCTTCTTCGGTCTCTGTATCACCGCCTAGCCTTGGCGCAGCCTGCTTTTCCATCGCGGTAGACAGCCGTTTCTCAAGCGCGACAATCTTCTCATCACGCTCTTCCTTGAATGCCTTTACGTCCCCAGCTATCACTTTGATGCGTCGGTCGACTTCCTCTTTCACAGTCTCAGGCAACCCTTCGATGCTATCCGCTATACCTTTGAGGGTAAGCGTCAACTTCTCCAGGTTCTGTCTTTCTTCATTGCCTTCTGTGTTTTCCACTGCATTCGTGGCATCATCATCCATTCTGATCACTCCTTTTTTAGTACCCGCTCTAGGCGAGCGATTTCTTCTCGGAACTCTCGCAAGTGGTCGCCCGGCTCGCGTCGCGGCTCCCCAGTCTGAGTGCCAACAGGCGGCTCTCTAAGGAGTGCTGATAAACGTCCCATTTCAAACGCCATCCCCACGGGAATATAAATCGTTTTCGACTCCCACGGGGCCTTCTCATCCATCTTGTGATAATACTTCGTTATAATTGTCTTGACTTTCACCTTATCAGAGGCAGGGATATTCACCCCGCCGCGTCCGCCTTGGAGAACAACCGCCACAGCAAAGATCGCTCGCGGCATCGCCTTCAAAGTCCCACCAATCACATCACCGATCATCAACTTGTAAGCACCGAACTTGTCTGCGTTCTCCCCGTCGTACCACAAAAACGCCCTTCGGTACTTCGCGTTCGGTTCATCTCCTGCTCCGGCCCATGCCCTCACGCGCTTTTCCGCAGCGGCCTTATCCCACTTCTTCTTGCGATCTCCAAGCGGAAGATTCGATGAGATCACGCCACGCTCCTCCTGCATCCTTACCTCACCGATCAACGCCTCCTCATTTGAGGCAAAGTTAGTAGTCACTGGTGCAATCTCATATAAACGGACTTCCTTGAAGTGCGGAATCTTCTTGTCGTTCTCCTCAATAATCAACTCCTTCAAGGAATGAAAGCTATGGCTCATCTGCGTGATATACTTCTTCATCATTCCGCTATATACGTCGCGCCCTTTCTCAACGTCAAGATCAAGCTGCCCTTCCTTGACGAACAGACCGTGACTATCCTCTTCAACATTCGCCATTCCTATAGGTACAGTCGCGTTGTGCATCCAGGTTAATGGAAAGACGCCTTTGTGATCCTTGATCGTCTTTTTGAATGCCCCCTTATCAAACACTGTTCCATACGTATCGAGGACCCCGAACACTGAGGCATAGCCGCTGAACCGGCCCTTTTTATCAAGCTCCCTCAGCTCAAAATTGTGAATCGCCTGTAGTCTATCCATCGCCATCACCTTCGCTTCGACAGCCGCATAATTAGCGTCGTGTCATTGTTGTCTGCAAGCGACGTGGCAACCACCAGGTAAGTCGTACTCTGCTTCAGCGTAAACGGAGGAGGAGGCTCAGACGGATCGGTATACGACCATGCGCCCATCCGCTGCCGGATCAGCGTTCCACCCGTATACGTTCCACCTTGCTCAATCAATACTGCATGTGTCTCATCCTCGGCGCTGTCTGATCTGATCACGTTCCGCCACACCATCGCTGTCCCAGCCGCGCCGATCGTCACGCCCTCATACCACTGCAACACTACCCCATTGTCGCAAGCCAGTTCGCACCCTAGACGATAGCTACCCGTTGCCGGTGTCGTTATAGCAATGCTGATCGGACTGCCAATGTCGTGATCGCTATCGTAGTGTGAAGACTCCCAAAATCGCCTGTTACTCATTTACCTCACCCACCCTTTTCTCCTTCCCTTTGAATAGTAAACATAACATGCCGATGGGAATACAAATGCCCCATAGCCCTATGAACGACACAATCCACACAACCATAACGATAGGAAGCAGTATGATTCTCTTCATTATCCTTATGGCCTTTGTATCTTCCTTACGGACCTCAAACATGTATCCCATCCTTGTCATGATGAATTTTTATACATTTCTGTGCAACGGCAGCCTATAACATGGTCCGCCGGTCCGTCACCTGGATGCTGCATTGTCGCTCCATCAGCCATTACATACGGCTCATCGAACGGAATCCAGATCCCGCTTATCTCCATGTGCATCTCTCGCGCCCTCGGTGGGTCCATCGCAGACAGCCACGCCTTCTTTTTCGCCACGCCCGACTGTCGCGCCGACTCGTGCATCCCGAATCCAGTCGCCGTGTGCACCTCGGTTCGTGCAATCATCATCGCTCGTGCAACGACCGGCTTTTTTGTCGTTGGATCTATTAGGCCTTCAACCTTCTCCCAGTGCCGATAGACTCCCTCAATCTGTTTGGCGATCTTCACCGATGATTCGCCCGCTTTGAGGCTGGCAAGGACTACCTTGCGAATCGCCTTCTTGGTCGTTATGCCAATCTCTACAACGTCCTCCGCTGTCTTAGTAGTGACCCACTTTTTAATCAGATCATTCCACGGATCAAATTCGTAGCCTTGTCGAGCCTCCAAATCTTCTGAGAGGCCCGCTATTGCCTTTTCCGAGCTGGGGCCTACCTCAGTGGCCCTACCATTGAGATCATCTGCCACTTGCCCGCCAAAGTCTTCGATGACGGCTCTCATGACAGCGGTGATCAATTTCGACCATGAGGGAGCTCGTGCGTCTATCACATAATCCACATCGACATGCCCCGCCTTGATCGCCTTTACTACTGCTTCACGTTCAAGTCTGAATTCCTGAGCGACCTTTGGCGCAACGCCGCGCTCCCATCCCTGCTTACGACGGTCAACTGCCCGCCAGTGCGCTGCAAACTGTTCCTTGGTTTCCAAGTTGAACGACCGGCTTGACCGGCCTTCAGGGAACAGAAACCGGATTGATCCATCTTCGGATCTTGCAGTAGCAGCAGGCAAGGTCGTCCCCGCTGGAAGAACATTCACTGGAAGGTAACCCACATCACCACCAGGAACAGGCCCGATACCGACACCAAACTTCTCATCAGCTACATCCCACGGCACTCCACACTTCCATGCCTTTACTGCTCGATCAAGCCCTTCTTTCTGTGCTGCGTTTGCCCCTGGTGTATTCGTTAGGTCGTAGTCCATGAACAATTCACCTGGTGCTGCTAGCTTAGGATCAGCTGTGCCAAACAGAGGTCGGAACTTGTGGTTAAATACCGCGCGCATCTCAGACAACCTTGATTCAACCGGGCCTTGCCACTTATCGCGGATAGCCCATTCCTTATTTTCAAACGTCGCCCCTAGTGCTCCGATTGCCTCGGGATGCACATGGAGGATCTTGCACGCCGCCGCCTCGTAGAACCCCGCAGACTTTATAAAATCCATCTCAATGGGAGTGCGTGACATTTCCGCCATTTGTACACCAAACGAATTGATGAGCAGCCCGTGGGCATTCTCAGGGCCGTGGATTTGCTTGTTTATATGTTTAATCCAATCTTCATACTGCGTTCCACTCATATTCACGCCTTTCTCAGGAGCGAGGATCATATCTTTGATAGCGCGCCTACCTATCGCTACCCTATTCCACTTAATGCTCGCATTTAGAGTGTCAATGATCGGTGCTCCAGCCTGTAGAGGAGCCAGCCCGTAGTAGTCAGAGCTAGGGTCGAAGAACTTAAAGTGTAGGATCTCCTCGGGCGGGAAATGCTCAGACTCTCCTCCTAGAGTATATTTATAGGACTCAATGTGTCCGCGTTTATCAGGAACTATTCTCACGCGGTCGTTACGTAGGAGCCAAATCTTCATCTCATCTGCGATCTGTACGAAATGCCCATAGGCGTCCCCATCAATAGACTTGAACAGATCCCACGCTTCACTAAGTGCCCCCCAGGTGGTTTCAGAGTTCGGACTTCGTAGCATCTCCATGAGCGGGTGACTATCAACAAGGTCCGAGCCAGTCTTTGTCTTGCGCTTGACCACCCACGGCACGGAGCGTATACAGTCTGCTATATCAGATGCTACGGTATAGTAAATATAGCTAGCTTTATAGCCTTCTTTTACCGCTTTCTCGGTTGACCATTCAGGGAAGATAGCCTGCCCAGCCATCCACGGATTACCTAAGCGAGGCGTGAATGTATCCCACTTGCTGCGCTTTGCCGCCCATTGCATAACAAGGTTGGCAACTGTGCTCCCTAATCCCATTCACCACCCCCAAAAACAGAGACATCTCCCAGTTTCCCGAGAGATGCCAAGTCAAACGGCCCTTAGCCGTTACTATGCGCTATCTCACTCTTAGCTCACTATACCATATCCCCCCCATCAAGTCAAGGCGGCTGGGCCTACTGCCTGAGACGGGACACGTTTTGCCCCGCCAAAAGACCTTCGCTTACGGCCTGTCCGCGCCCTAGTTATAGGGCCATAGCCTTGTGGGCTTGGGCTCGACACCGCAGCCGCCCGTAGTTTTACTTATTCCTTGTTAATCTTCCTAAGGATATAGCGCAGGATCTCCGACAATCTGCATCTCTCACCTCCTCTATTCCGGCCATTCCAAGCTCGTAACGCCAACAAAGTGGCTACCGACCATCAACTTTGTCATTACCCACACGAGAGCATCCATCCGGTTCGGAGACCACCGTGAACGTTTCGGACCCTGGGCTATCCACGTACATTGCTCATGCTCGAGCTCCGATAGTTCTCCCACGTGGCTAATCTCTCCTTGAGAGCATAGGTTAGCGATAGGCTCTGCCCTGATATGTTTGGCTTGTGAGGCATTCACCAGATCCTCCGCCGACATGAACTCCCCACCACTATGCTCCACGTCCACTTCCCCAGCGCCGCCACATATTTCGCACTCTTCCTTTTCGTCACCGCCATGACATTTAGGACACTCCTCTCGTACTGTTACTTTCGTCCCCAGGATCACGGCTAATACCATATCACCGCCAAAGTTCTTTTCAGCAACAATCCGATTTGCCTTCCATTCGATGCACGTGAGAATCGCTTCCTTTGCCCAGGCGTTTGGGCTCGCCGTATAACGTCCAGATATATCCGCCAGCACGTATCCCCTACCATCCACGCCGCGGGATCCTAAGATCATTCCTACTTCATCGTTCGACTCTGCGCTACCACCAGACGGGTCAATACCGAGGGCAATCTCCTCGAGCTCTGGCGCGATAGCCACCCGATAAGGGTCTATCATCGTCTCCCGTCTCCATAAGGCTCCCTCTACATCACCTTCTGGATCTCCTTGGTAGAGCGCATTCCAGAACCGCCCGCCGATCGCCGCTCTGATCTTCGCCAGTGTCTTCTTGTTGAACCGCCACGGCCACAGGGGATCACCTTTCTTCCGCCCGAGAACATCGTCCTCTTGCGCGATTGCAGGGAACTTGATAACTTCCCATTCCACGCCGGTTGCCTTTGCCGCTTTTAATAGGCGGCCACCAAGGTCCTGCATGTGCCAGCGGGTCATCACAAGTATCACAGCACCGCCAGGAACCAAGCGAGTTAGGAGTGTCGTCCTGAACCAATCAGCGAGCTTGCGCTGGTAAACGGGACTCTCCCCCTCTTCCATGTTCTTGACCGGATCATCTATGATTGCGAGGTCTGCTCCACGGCCAGTAATAGCGCCACCGGCCCCTGTTGCTTGCATCCTTCCCTTATGCCCCTTGATATGCCAGCGCCCAACAGCAGCAGACTCCTCGGACATCTCCAAGCCGAATAGTTCAGAGCAGTTATCTCTAAAGATCCGCCTTGCGTCGCGGCTCATATCTGTGGCGAGCTCCGCGCCATAGGAAGCGAGGATGATTTCTTTGTCTGGGTTACGTCCTAAGAACCATGCAGGGGTATTCCTCGAAACAACTTCGCTCTTGCCGTGTCTGGGAGGCATGATCACCATTAGTAGCTTGGGTTCATCATGCTCCTCGTTGATCCACTGTTCAACCTCTTCGATCTTCCGGCAAAGGTAGTCCAAGTGTGCCGCGTGCTTCCATGCCCCGTTACTGGCATACTCGCAGAAGCTGGACAGACTGCGCTTGGCTAGAACGCTTAGAACGCGGCGCTCCTCATTCTGTAGGGTTGTCTGTTCTATCGTCGCTGTTTCCACTTTTCCAGACTATCCTTCTCTAGGCTATAAAATGGGGTTTCGGCTCCGTGGACTACCGTAATCCCTGCTGGCAAGATAGTGGGTCTCCTTTTGCAATCTCAACAATTGTCTGAGTAACTCACGCGCGGCATCTGTTGCTAACTCCGCTGGGTGATAGTTTAGCTCCTTTACATATTCTAGGATTTCCCCCGCTTTTCTTACAGCATCTTCCTGAGTGGCCTCTACGACCCGGAACTCTGGCGTCTTCTCCTTTCGAGTCAAAAGAGCCTTGTGTGCCTCTCCTCCCTCGACCGCCTTTGCCCTCACGCTATACCAAGGCCCACGAGCGCCGTTGTAGCAACTAACATATCGCCAGTGTTGTATAGTTCCTGCTGTCACCTGGTCTAACATCCACTTTGATTCAAGCTCATAATACGTTGACTCTTTGGGCTTGGGTATTTCCACGGAGCGGCACATAGACCCTCTCCTACAAACGTAATCACTACATATTCTCATAGCGCCTTCGGTTCTGGCTTGGATATCCCCACGCTCACATCTTCCTCCAACCCAATACTCACAGCTCTCGCCAGAACTACCCAGTACACATATCAAGTGCATCTCTCCCTCCTCCTAATCCTTCTCTCCCTTCTCACCACGGATGATCCTCAACCGCTCCCGCAACTGTTCGTTCGTCATACCGGAGAGGTCTTCGTGCTCAATAGGGCCTCCGTCTTTGCCAGTGTGTTCGATTGTTTGCCTATCTGTCCAGCCAAAGTTGTTCTTAAGATCGAAGATATATCCTGCCCCGTACCCGTCACCATCGAGCATGTGTAATACCTTATCTGCTTCGATCACTGCCTTCGCTTTCTTTATAGTGTCAGAAAACTCCTCACGCTTCTCATATTCACGCAAGCCTTCCCTGGTAAGATCGAGGAAGACGGTAAGCCCTTGAACGGTGTACGGCTCAGGCTTAGGTACGTTTGCCAGCACCTTCTTGTTGCCCTGGTTTACTACAACCTTGACCATCCGTGCATCGCACTTCTCAAAGTATTCTCCGATTGCCGTGTGCATCTCTTCTACCGTCTCGAACTTGCGAGGCCTGCCCCCTGCATGTTTCAGTTTCTCTTTGCTCATAATACCACCGCCTGATCTGCGTATGCTTCAGACTTATAGAACCTCTCCGTTAATTTATGAACAAGCGAGCCTTCAACAACCGAGTATTCTGCAAAGTCAATCGGAGGGGTGCCGCTTGCGTTGAATTTAGCAAGACCGTCTGTGGTCATCATATCTCTACCAAACAGGTCGCCGCCTCTTATCAGCCGCCTATTACCAAACATAGGAAAGCGAAGAACTGATGCAGTTACTTCGCCGGTGTATTCTTTCCCGTCTAGAGGCCCTCCTATAAACTTCATGCTTCCTCCTGCGTGTTTCTCAGCCATCACATCTCCTCGGCTCTAAACCTAACGCGGATAAGCGTTCAAGGACCACGGCTACGTATTTAGGCTCTATCTCCATACCGTAATCAAGATAACGCCAAACCTTATCTGCATAATCATATTGCACCAAATGGCCGCCTACGAAACTATGTGGTGGTGCCATATACGCATATCCCCTACTTCCTTCTCCTGGTATGATACCTTTTGCTAAACGGCCACTCGTCTAGTATCGTAAGCCATGCTTCACGCAGATAAAACGCTGCCACTGCTACTACAATTACCGAACAAACAATTCCAACCAATATCCAACCCCACCATGTCATCCTTAACCTCTCTTCGAGTCAAGCAACCGGCTCAAAGCCTCCGAGCTAGTCATCCACTTCATATCAGTGACGTTCCCCTGGCTCAGGTTGATACTCCCTTTCCCGCTATATCCGGCATTCGACAGCCGCGCAAGCCGCAGGAATTCCCGCTTATTGGTCTCACTGCGCCCGACTGCTTTCAATAACGTCTCCAATTCCTTCACGTCTAGCCCGTCAATTGTTATCTCCTATGAGGGTGCTACGGACATCGTTGAGGAAGTCCTCCCCGTCTACAGCGATTATCATCCCTTGTTCGTCCATCCATTCTGTCTCAATGTACTTCACGCACTTCTCTATTGCCTCGCGCTGAGCGCCATAGATTTCTTCAGATACTCGCGCAACCATGTCATGCCTGGTGCGTCGAGGCATACCTGCCGGATCAACCATACCCTCAAGATCACTGGGCACCACCATGACGCTATGTTTGTCGGTCGGATGTGGCCTTTTCGTATCTAATGCTCGCTTTGCTCTCTCTTCAGCGTTCATCGCTCCTCCTGCTGTTGCTCTCCCTTCTTCCCCGCCTTTCCAGCGTCCGTCGCATCTTCCGATTGAATACTGGATAGGTCCCTTTCGTTCCGAATATACTGTATTTCGTCGGGTTGCGATCGGTCACATCGTCACCCCAAGCCCGAACGCGCTCCCAGTGGTGCGTCTTTCCTGGACAGGCCATGCACCAGATGAACGCTGGAATCTCGCCTTTAAGCACACGGCTCTCGTCAGCCTCTTGCTGGTCGATCGTCTTCACGGCGCCACAGCTAGGGCATTTGTAGGTTCGTTTCTTCACGTTATCCTCCTTTTGGGTTTAATTCTCTGTACCATTGACTACATGAAAGTACCCTCTTTAGTGCGAAAAGTAAACTAAGAACTATCTTGGGTCTCTTTTCCTTTCCCGGAATACTCAAATAACTCTCGAAAACCCGATGCTATCATGTAGTGTAATAGTATGGGGCCAATGGTTTCAGTTTCGATGGGGCCCTCTAATTTGACTGATGCTGTAGGGAGAACCACATCGTGACTTCCAAAGAAATTGATGAAAGGTTGCCCGAGAATAGACTTAGCAGCTCTTAACATCTCGGCAACAGAGATGAGATCGACGCGATCAAAACACAGATTATTTGAGATCCTGCAAATATGAGGATTATTAAAGCCAATAGGAATTATGAGCTCGGGGTCCTCTTTCTCAAGATATTTAATCAGGTGGCCGAGATTCATGTTCCTCCCTTGCCTTTGGATTCCATACGCACTTGGTGGGTACTTGGGTTGTAAATGCATCCCACAGCATTAAGAAAACGCCTGATGGTAATCTACTCAATGTCCTTATATCAGACTGTACCTTTATCGGTATGTTGATTAAAGTCACTGTCATATTCCTTCTTTATCTCCGCATCAATTGCGTTGATGGCCTCTGTTAAATAGTATTCGCGCTCATCGTTCTCGAATGCTCCATCTCCCTTGGGCCACGCCTGATAAATTGTCTCGCCACCGGAATGACAAATCTGTGGGTAATCGGCCCTAAACCAACCGTGTCGTAACCGTAAATAACCGACTTGTTTATTGTCTTTGTAAACATCGTATTGCTCTGGGCAAGCACCGCCACCCCTAAGTTCATAGCCGTTTATTTTCACTGGTCCTCCTTTGATGATTGGGCGTGTGATAGAAGATCGGTGAGACGAGATTCTAAATCTGACATGTGAGGAACCTCCTTTACAGATAATACAATTCGCAACAATTCAATGAGATCGGTATGAGATAGGTTATAATGTTTGGCCATAAGTCCTCCTTATTTTAATTCAGAGCGCATACGGCTACTGCTTTCTTCCATTGCAGCGTCAATTTCTGCTAGACGATGCTTAAGTTCTGTGTCAGACATGGTGTGTCCCTCACGTAGGGCAATCTTATAGGCTTGTAATTGCCACGGACTTTTTTCTGAGAGCTTTATACTCATGTTATCCTCACTCCAAACGTATCGTACTTGCTTCCATCCCTATCTTCTTCGGGGATGTCATCACCCCACATACGAATTGACTCGCCCTTGCTATAACACTTACCGCAAAGCAAGAACGCTGGTATTTGTCCTTTCGTAAAGTAGTTAGCCTTCATTTCTTCAGCGGTTCGAACGGCTATTTGACCACAGTTAGGACACTTGTATGTTCGTTTCATATCACGGCCTCCAAGAGAAGCTAAGAAGACGCCTATCTCCACGGAAGAGCCCCTTGAATAGTGCTTCTCTCCACGCCCGGGCAAGACCTTCTGAGGCATTTACGGGAAGATAGAACGCAGGGTACGGCTTGAGGGGAGCCAGCCGATAGGCGCTGAGTATTGTCTCACATGCATCAATAATTGATCTTTCGTTGAATCCGAAAGTATATCTAAAGCCCGCCCTAAAGCGGTACGTTTGTTTCATGTCCCTCTCTCCCATTTTCTTTTGATCATCCTTTTCCACTTCCCTTTGCTTCTAGATCCTTGTCATGTTTCAGGCCCGTTAAGGGGTGAATAACAAGGCCCCTACGAATATCGTCCTCCGTAAGTCGATCAACCATTCTATTCACGGTAGGGCCACGAGATAAGCGCTTCATGCGCTCTTCTACTTCATCAAGCTGTTTCAACGCTTCTGAGCAATCAACGTTCAACCTGAACGTTACTTCCCCTATCTCGCTGGTCTTCCGTTCATTTCGCGTGAGTTTCCCCTTGTATGAAGGACAAAATATACGATCCGCGACACCTTCTCTACGAGTAATGTCCGCCGTCACTGTAGCGAGTTTACACCTACCAAAGGGATCAATAAACTCACAGTCTTTTCCGTCTATCCGCCCTAGTATACAGTTAAACATCTCAACCTCCTCCTATCTCCTTCCCATCCGGTCCTAATAGTTTACCACGAACGGACTTTATTTGAAACAACTTGCCGGCCTTGAAGCCGATCTTTCCTGCATCTGCGAACTCATCGCTCGTGCAATGAGTAATCTTAATCGCCTTCACCTTAACCAAGAACCGCAACATCGCTCCGGTCTTAAACGCCACGTGCCAGTATTTTCGCTGCTTAACCAGACCCGCATCCTTTAGTTGTCGCCAGAAATCCGTCGCCGTCACGCCGTCCTTCCACTCAAAGCCAAGTTTCAGGCTCTTCGCATACAGCAGCGCCGCGTTGTTCAGTGTCGCAGAGGCAAGGCCACGCGAGGCAAGGTACTCTAAAAACGACACCTCTGGATCGATCGTCTGGAATCTGTGCTTGAGACGATAAGCGTCCCGTGCCACGTCACGCTCTATCCGTGCGTATACGCTCAGGCGTGTGGTGATTACCTCCCCTTCCTCCTTCAACCGCGCTCGATGGAACCATAACTTTTCGTGTGGCACCGGCCCAGGCTCATCGATGAGAACACCCTGATGGTCGATCACTTCCAGGATCCCCGCGTCGCGATCCCATTTCTCGATCGTCAATGCCTTGTCTTCAATGAATGGCATATGAATGTCTGAGCGCAAGGTGATCCCATTCTTGACGGTATCCTCACCGCCACCACCTAACGGATCGACGTGGTGAACGGCAAGCCTTGATCGCTCCCCAAGATCCCGTCCGTCGAAGCCGGATATCTGACCGTGGTAGTTATCGAGTTTGAGGACTTCCTCACGGATCGCCTTACTACGAGTCATCTTCCCCCTCGCTCTTATAATTAAGATTCCACGTTTCATCTGCTTCGGCACGAGTCCGAAAACCCTCAAGCATAACACCACAAGAAGAGCATATCACGCCATACGTGTCGCCGTCTATAGACCTAACAGGATCTGGTCTCCCTCCACATTCAGGGCAACGGGCAAGATGTATAGACCTCTTTTCTTTCTCCGCTTGAATAGTATTTAAGGCAACATTCGTCGTCGCATCAACAAATAAACGCGCAGCCGTCCCAACACGCTGTTCACTCTCGATCATTTTATTCATCGCAACCTCCGAAGATTGCCCCATGCCATGATCAACCCCAGGATAACACCTATTGGACAGAACGTATATACAGCCCAGGACTGTACCGAGAACAACAAGCATAGGCAGCCCCCGGCAACGACAAGCCAGAAAACGATCCATCGTCTAACGCCCATATGCCGTCCCACGAACAAGTCAATCCGACGTAATATCTTCACCTTTCTAGTCATCGCTCACCTCTCATATCTCCTTGCCAGTACATCTTTTACCTGTCTTTTGATCTTCTTTGGTGAGTGCGAGAAGTAGTGTGGATCTGCCGAGCTCCAATCAATGTCAATGGACAACAGCTCGTTGATTATGCGTCGACACTTCTCTAACGAGTCAGAAAACGCTATCATGTATCCCGTAGGGGCATGTGCTATCGTCCAGTGTCTTGGTTCCCCGTGAATATAGAAATACTTACCATATCCACGACCCATTACCTTTTCAGGCCCATTTTTTGTTGTTAGGAGAAATTCTTGCTCTTTCATCACTATGATTCCCTCCCTCTAGAAAAACCCCTCGAATAGCATCTTTATTCTCCCACACCTTGAACAAGTCGCGTTGGGTTGGTCTGCCAATCCGCTGAGGTCACCGACCAGGATCTCCTTGTCGGCCTTCGCGAACCTTCCACACTTAGAACAAACAGGGACAAATACGGCTTCACCGCCACCTGTATCATAAGTGACCCGTCTCACGCCTTCATAAGCATAATCCGTTAGGCTGTTCATGGTTTCATTCCTAATCTCTTCGCTCCCTCCCTTTGTCCTTCCCATCGCTTGCGCTCATCTTCACTAAGCGGATAGAGTACTATCTGATTACCTACGTATTCTCTTGCAATTGCCAGCTGACCATGACTATGATCTATGCCCTCAAATTGGTAAACGGCCTTATCGTCTAGCTCTCCGATACGGTATGCTTTGAGAACATAGTAGCCAAGGTCGGCAAGAGTTATGTCCGCGCCCGTAGGCAATCGTGTAGCTGATAAATACCGCAGATTATCCTCAATTACTGGTAGACCCCACAGTTTCACGCTTCCCTCCTCTCATATATGACTTCAATGCTTGTCCTACTTCGGGGTACATTTTACAGAACTCAGCCAACGTGATTCCCTCCCCCTCCGCTACGGGAAACTGTTGCGCCATTGCCGCCGCGAACGCAGGGTCTTCTTGGCGTCGTTGAGGGTATATTCCCATGTCTTGCAGCTCCCTAGTGATTTCATCTGGCGTTACTAGCCCTCTCATATACTGTGCGCGAGTCTTGGCCAACCATATCGCCGCCTTACGTAAGTCTTCATCGTCAACATCTTCAAACAGTTCTAACCACAAAGAATAGGCTTCTTCATCTATCGGCTTCTCGTATGCTTGATCGAATATCTTGCTCATCTTTGCAATTCCCTTAGCCGTTGCCATTGCCACCATCTCCAAGTGCTTCTTCTATCATTTCAGGCGGCGCCTCATTGTGTTGCGTGTCATATAGCGCCGACCCCATTTTAGCTATCGCCTTATTGCGCGCTAGTTTCTCTTCCTTTGTTCGTCGTCTACCGTTCTGATCCCATCGTATCGCTGCTGTAAGATATCCTTCGAATTTGCTTGAGCTGAAGAGCGTTATTGGACGTAGGTATTCCGCCATGTCCTCATCGTGTAGCCACTTGAGCTTGTGGTCAATTATGAGACAACAGTCTTCGACTGTTGCACCAGCCTGCAGACGCGCACGGATATGCTTCTGCGATTGCACGCTGTGTTGGAAGCGGGTGTTTGCTTTTTCATTTAGGTAGTCGATGACTTGGTTGGCGGCAAGGAGATCTTCTGTCTCTACTAGTGGGGTTATCTTTTGACCTTGACCTTTACTATTACCTTTACTATTACTTATACTATTACTTGTAGGGTTAAATAACCCTTTGTTAAGTCCTTCATAAGAGTTAGGTAACCCTTCACCATTCAGTAAACGCGTGATGTTATTAGAGAACTCTTCTCTCTCTTTCAAAAGACGTATGATTCCCTTATGTACTCCCACCTTCCCATTGAACGGATAGTTACCCTGAAACTCAATAAACCGCTTAATCCATAGATGGGTTCCATTGCTTTCATAACGGCTCTCTAAGTCTTCCATAGCACTTGCTAAAGTCTTAGTAGAGAGTCCAGTGTCAAAAATTGCCCTCTCCATGTCAATTTCCCAGAAGCCAGCTATGTCACATTGGTCACAAAGATAGAGGAAGAAGAGCTTGCTAGTGGGTGGGAGCTTGTGGAACCAAGGATCTTTCCATTTCTCGGAATCTGTGAACCGCTTAGGCATTACTATCACCTAATGCCTCGCTATGTAACCATCCCCAATGCACACCACGTCTGATTCGGCTTATCTGTGTGGGGTCTACGCCATAAAGCGGTCCCAAGACATACTGACTACGTTTATCCTTGCGTATAGCCCATATATCTTCTCTTGTGAGTTTAGCTTGACCATTCTTTTCTCCAAACAATTTTATTGAGTCTCCCTTTGCTTGTCTACCTTTATTGTCCCTGTCTTGAGCATTATCGGCATGTGTACCAAGAAACAGGTGTTTAGGATTCATGCAACAAGGGTTATCGCAATGATGAAGTACACAAAGCCCATCTGGAATAGCTCCATGGGCTAGTTGCCACGCTATACGGTGGGCTCCTAGTTTAGGTTGGCGTCCACCCTTACGAATCCTACCGTATCCATCACGATCTAGGAATCCAGTCCAAGGCCAACATTCATTTGGTTTGCGTTTATTAACCATAGACCAGAATCGGTCTTCGA
>Ga0315549_1001210_pt1 | contig 27474 bp, 29 predicted proteins | sample SalMarSW160200MG_FD_203101 | JGI IMG/M metagenome (GOLD analysis project Ga0315549, IMG submission 203101) | Salt marsh sediment microbial communities from the Plum Island Ecosystem LTER, Massachusetts, United States - Salt Marsh Sediment SW1601-200 ... | reverse complement strand
AGAGTCTGTAGTCTGTTCTGTTCCTTTGTTGTCAATGTCAGTCCTTTCATTGACTGACATTATCCCTGAACAATTACCTACTGACCTAATCGTAGACCTACAACATGTAAGGGGGATATTCCTGCCCTGTGCGGGGATACCCCCCTTGTTGTGTGCGTGAGGAAGGGGGAAAGTCATGTCATGGTTATATGACCACCGAGACCAGCTTGACGGACTGAGACCCTTCGTGGAGATAGCCTACCACGTCACCTATGGGATAGACCCCTGCGACAGGGATGATGTAGAGCAGGACATAGTTATCGCCCTGATACTGGTTAGCCAAAAGCGGAAAGAGCCTGCCTATCTCTGGGGAGTCGCCCGAAAAGAAGTAAAGCGATACTGGTGCAAAAAGTGCTACCGAGGGGGGAAGTTTCGCCCATTTTACGAGGATGAGGACTTTGCCTCCCAGGATGTGGATAATGACGCCCGACTGGATGCCCTGGCCGTGCTCGCCACCTTACCTGACCGCCTGGTGGAGATAGGGTATGACAGACTGAACGGTAAGAAGCTGAGCGCCGCCGACCAGCAATACTGGGTAAGGCACAAAACGAAGCTGAACTGTCGCAAGAACGGAAGGGAAGTCTCGGACTGGGAGAGAAGGCGGATAGCACGTCTCCATGACAGGGGATTGTCCATCTATCAAATCATGAAAGCTACCGGCAGACACCGCAAAACCGTCAATCTGTGCCTGAGTAGAAAGTAATTCAAAGGGGTGGGGGTCGGGAAGCCAATACTGACCCCTCTCTTTTTGCCAAAAATCAACCAGGGAAAGGGGGTGATAAGAGTGGATGACCAGAATATTATCTTCGTCCTCACCAAAGAGGATGTGCTGGAATGTGCCAGGATGAAGGGTATTCCCGATGAGGCGATTACCGATGAAGTCCTGTACCAGGTGAGGAAGGGCGTGGACAGCGGTTTAGAGTGCTGGTCTGAGGTGGTGATGACTGCCATAGACTTCGCCCTCAAGAGCTAGGCGGATACCGCCGAAAATAAAGGCTAAAGGGGGTCGGGGGTTTAAATCCCCGCCCCCCTTTTTGTCTTGCTTGCTGAGGCTAGTGCTCTTTCATCACTAGACTGTACCCTTTGCTGGCTTCATTCTGGTCTAATCCCAAGCCCAGACCGCTCTGCTACTAGCTTGGGAAGCTCCCCTTAAAGCCACACCAAATTATTCATTTGGCTTTACCATCCCTAGACTTCCGACCAAGGCACTCTCGGCTAGACCTTTCGGCGGGGCAAAGATTCGGGTACTCACGCTTAGCGTCTTATTCCGCCACCCCAGGCCTTCTTATAATAAACTAAGCCCGTTGAATATTCAACACCCCAACCTCATCCGGGGTGTCCCCCTCTCCTTTGAAGGAGAGGCAGAGGTAGAATACTATTCAAAATCCTGGAAAAGCGCCCAGATTTTAACTACAGAGCGTCTCTCATTGTAAGGTAGGGGCTCTCCAAAGTATTCAGTGGGAAAGCCCCTCCTTTTTCGTGTATGGGGCTGCACAAATCAAGCTATTGTGACCTCATGTGGACCTATCGATGTTCTCGCCTTGTGCCCAAGAATATAACTCTAGTCGTGGCTATACCGCGGATGGCAATAATCGAACGAAATTTGGAGGTCACTCGCAAGACGTTCGAGAAGTTCTTCTGAAGTCCTTTGCTCAGCCCACTGCCTGATGTCTTCGTACGCTACTCCCCACACGTCTTCGCCAGCCAGCATCCATTGAGCTTTCTCACGTTGGTAGCGCTCCGGTTGATCCCAAGGCCACGAAGGAGCCTGGTCATTCTTAAACCTGGCAAACAGCTTCCATGTTTTCGTTTGCCCTCGACTGTTGGAGAACTGGACTCGCAACGGCACATCACCATCCACAAATTGGAGCCAGTTCCTTTTCGGGGATATTTTGCCAGCTTTGTAGCCTTGCCGCTGTTCGAGCGGTAAACCTCTAGCGGATAACAGGCCTGGTAGAGGGGTGAGAGAGTCATCTATGATTGCTGCGTCGTCTTCTATTGCATAGGTCATGATACCCTCAACGTACCACGTAACGCATACCTGCCTGGTTCGGGTGTCAGCAGGACAGAACGGCCCTGATTCGACCATGAACATGGGAGTTTGAGACAATCGGATAGAAACATTACCTCTTTGCCTTCGTATCGGCCTTGAGCGGTGTAAGGAAGTCCATAAGTGATGCGCCGATATCTTTGGTAGAGTTGGTGTCGAACCGCTGCATAATCATAAGTGCAAACCCAAGGTTGCTGAACCTGCGTGATACGCTCGGCAAGCCGGTGATGGTCGGCCACTTTGTAGTTATTCAGGTACAAGCCCTTCCCGTACTCTATGTATGGCGGGTCATAGAATATGAAGGCATTCATGCCCATTTGGGGCAGTATCTGGTCAGTGAATGCGAGCCCATCCATCTGGTAGATTCTGATTCGGCTCCTGTACCTACCAATCTTTCGGATACGCTGGATAAGATCACTCTTGTTGAATCTGGCGTCGAGAGACCAAGCTCCAGCCTGATTCTTGCCGCCTATCACGCCGCCGGCAATTATGCCCGATCGGTTTGTTCGGTTCAGGAAGAGAGTAGCAAAACCCAAGTCCCTCAGATCAGCGGTCTCTCGGTTGTCATATACACTCCGCTGCTTGTGCCATTCAGCCATTGTAACTTCGACGCACTCTATTCTCTGACACAGTTCCTTAGTGTGGTTGAGAACCGCATACCAGAATGCATACACTGGTCGACTCAGATCGTTGATATGGATAACCGAGGCATATTCCTCTATCAAGAGCGCAAGGGCAACTGCCGCGCTGCCCCCATAAGGCTCGGCGTATTGGACATCTCTTAGGTTGTTCTCTTCCAAGAGACGCATCAAGACTGCGGTTAGCCGCCGTTTTCCTCCAGGATAACGGAGTGGTGTGTAGTATGGCATGACTATACTATATACTAAATCCGAGTATTTGGCCAGTGCCGTTCATGGAGCCCAAACGGCTGTAATGAAGGGTTGGAGGCTGTCCCAGTGCGCCCGTAGGTCTGAGGGACCGGGAAACATGTATGGATTGTGGACGTATTGGTTCATTAGGGTTATCGATGGGCATAGGAACGAGTCCTTCTGGCAGGCACGGCGAACCGGCTTTGCCTGCTGTGCTGTCAGTTTCTTTCGCGCTGATAGGTCACTCATGACAGCTAAAAGTTTCTTGCCCAAGTGCTCATCCACCGAGAGTGGGAGGCCAATCCGGTCGATGTACGAGTCTGCACTCAACTCGATAAATACGCGAAGTAGCACGCTGACAGCGTTGGCGAAGTCCTCAAGGCTGAGCCGCCGCAGCTCTCCCTCGATGTCACGAATCCGTTGGTCAGTGATATTCAATGCGCAGTCGCGGGGGATTAGCCGATCACGCTGCTTGGGAGTCTTCGTCGCGGGTGGCGCCTTTTTCGCCGTTGTTTTCGCCGTGCCGGTTGCATCAATGCCCTGTCCGGCCTCGCGGATCGGATTGACGAGGACATCCTTCGGAAGCTTGTTGGCATAAGTGGTTCGTTGTTCCTTCGTATAGATATCCCCGACTTTTGTGGTACCAGACTCGAGGTCTTTTGCAATGTAGAGTAGGGCTTTCGCGACCACGCTCTCATCACCGAGGAGTTTTAGCTTGCCTTGCTGCAATTCGATGCCGATCTTTGCTCGCACGTCCGGCGCTTCTAGGAGTCGTTTGTAGCTGGTCGTTGGGATATCGCGACGGAACTCGGGTGTTATATCTCCCCGTTGCTCCAGGAAATTCAACGCCTGAGTGTGAACCTCTAGTCCATCGGAGCGAGCGCGAAATCGTGCGCTCTCGTCAGAACCCCACAACACAGACCCGGCACCCTCCCGCTCCCCAGTATGCCGCAGTTCTATCCAATGTCTTGCTTCATCCCGGTCTCTTACGGCTAGGCATGGTACGGATTCTATTGGTGCCGCCTGATACTTCTTACTCAGGCGCCGCATAATAGTCAACACACCGGCTGTGACCGCGCCCGCAAAAAACTCCGGGTTTTCGAGAGCCTTAAGTGCAGTCAGCCGTCGGTTACCATCAATCACCACGTAACGATTCTTTTCCTCGTCAAAACGCATGACGATAAAAAGTTCACTCGGATCTGGTCCGTAGATAAGGATATCCTCGGCCAACTTTTGTAGCTTTCGCCCTTGGTACGCAGCCAAAGACCGTAGTGCCTCGCGTTGCCCGGCGTTCGGCTGGGATAGACGGGGGTTCTCCTCATCGATCAAAAGGTCTGCTAACGGTATCGTCAACTGCTCTGGCATACCCACACCTCACTTTCTATGAGTGAATATGCCAAATATTGTACTCCGATCGGTGGTAATTGTACAGAATATCGCAGTGCACACATAGACTGGACGTGCTTCGCGTTCCTGCCCTATGACGCTCGAAACATTTTGTCACTTCCCTACTGAGTAGGAAACTAATCATATGGCGGTCAGGTCAGCAATTCTACCCATACACATTCTGGACAATAGTGCAATTATAGGTCAGGTAAAACAACGCATGGAAACATCTATTCTACGCTATGGTGTCTAGGCTTACTCAAGTTACTAGACGTTGCCTTCCAGCGGGGCCATCGGATTAGTGCTACAGATAATCTTTACCTTACCGAGCATGCCTAAAGACCGATTTCAGTCTACTGGCAGCATCCTTAGCCCTAGAAGACCTTCTGGCAAGTATATAAACTCCAGCTATTATTATCAGTCCGCACACTGTTAATGATGTATTGAGCAAAGTTATTTTCATATGGAAAAGCCAGTTAAGCCAGAAAACACATAGTGGCACAAGAGCTATAGAGAGTCCAAAAGACAAAGCTACCCTCTCTATCCAATCAATGTTTTTTCTAGCAAAGAAGACATAACTCCAAGCAAGCCCGGGTAAGAACAGGACAAACAAGCCGCCGAAGAATAATCTCAGTCCGTCTAATATAGCCATAAGCTAACCACCTCCGGAGTATTTATACACCACTGCTCCATTATCATATACCTTTTGGAAGCTATCTCCTTGAAATTTCTCCAAGCCAAGGTAGTTGCCCCAGTTTTTTGAATAATAGATATATATGGGGCTTTCATATACATTCAGGAATTCTTTTACTACCTCGGAGTCCTTTGTTTTGAAGAAGCTAATCCACTCCTCTTTGTTGTAAACATTCCATTCAAACAGTCCGGGGGCAATGATTCTCCTGCCACTCCACCCCAGAACCCATGGGGCATCGTTACTAGTAGCCAGCACGTAGGCATTATCTTCAGTATTCTCCCTTATCCACTCTACTGCCTCTAGTTGATCTTCTCTTATCAATGGTCTGACATCTTTAGCTGCGGTTATAGTAGGGAGCACAGCAGATACCAGCAGAAGTATCCCTGCACCTATGCCTGCTACCCGCCACACTCCCCTTCTATGTAGCAGAGTATAATCTATACCTACCGCTGCCAGTATGACCACTGCTACATCCAGCGGGATAATGAACCTCTTAAAAAAGAAGAGTTGGCAAACAACGATAATCGAGCTTATTACAAAGTAAAACAATATACTGTTCAAGTTTCTTTTTATCACGAGGTATATGGCTCCTATTAGGGCAAAGGGCAGGTAAGCTAGCGCCATCTTTGTATAAATATCGAGACTAAAGAACGTACCTCCGCCTAGATCCTCTCCAGTCTGAATATTGGTCACTGCTGTTCCCATCACGCCTGCAAATACTCCCCAGTTTACCTCCCACCGTGGTAGCCAGAACGGAGCAATCAGCACCACTGCACCCAGCACCGCCCATATAATTTCTCGTCTTCGGTGCATTATGAAGCAGGGAACCAATACCAGTGCAAATAGCAGAAACTCAGGGCGGTGGAAGATACCAAGGGCGGCAAACATTAACGCCATTAGCCCATACTTCCTCTTCTCCAGAGCATAGATAGCTAGCAATAGAAACATTAGCCCCAGAACGTTTTTAAAGTAGAACATAGTGAATGTCGTGTACTGAGTATAAGATATGGCATATAAAATAGATGCTATCACTGCTGTCCTCTGCCCGAATATACTTCTGGTCACCACGAACACCGGAAATACCAGAAGTGCCCCAAAGAATGGGAAGAGGTATTTAATGTTATCCATGGCATCAGCGCCAGCCAGTATGTGTATGGCATCAGAAAGCACAAAGAGCCCTTGGGGGTACATTTCTTTGACCCAGGCTGCCAATCCCGTCTCTGGGATTTGGGGTAGTGCATTTGTGTAAAGCTCCATAGTATATTTGTAAAAGCCTGGATCATATCCCAGAGGAATCGAGCTTTGGGTAAGGGGAACCAACCTTATACAAAAAGCAGACAGGAAAATTACCAGAAGAATAATAAAAATAGCCGGTAGTCTTTTCTCCTCAGACGGCTTAAATCGTAGTAAAAAAGGTATCGCAAGTATCAGTAACGCAGCGGCGAAAAGTAGATAATTCATGGGTAGGAGTAGAATATTCAGTTCCTTGAGCAAGACCAGTATGAGGAAAATCGCTGTAAGCTGAAGGTAGCTTAATTCAACTATCCTGGCTATTTTCTCTTTCACTGTCCTCTTCCCCATTATCATTTCGCCAGATAAGCAGATATAAAATCACTATTAAACCACCACCTACCACCGAGATAAGATATGAAAGCCAGCCTATCTCCTTGGTCTTATACCATATAATTACTGCGCCGCCTAGGCCGACGCAGATTATCATAAGGACGCTTTTAACGGTGAGCTTTTCACTCCTGGCTTCTGGTGTTTTACTTGGCGCAGTTAACACGGCAACTAAACCGATAACGACAACAGCTATGAGCAAATAGTTCAAATTAAGATATGAACTGACGCTGCCTTCGAAAACCGTCTCAAGTAGTATCAGCAATAAATAGGTAACAAGTAATATGGGAAACAGTACCTGTATTAAATCCAAGCACCATGTAATTATTTTTTTACCGGCTTTCGTCAACGTTCTCTTTTTAATGTTAGCCAAGCTATTTACTCCAGCCTCCATCCATAGGTAATTTCTTAATAAGCACGTCAAACTAGTCCAGGAAATGATCTAACAATGTGAATCTCTTAAATAATGGAAGGATTTTTAGATGAATCTCAATCCAATCCACAGGGACAGGCTTGTCTGGTTCTTTGGTCAAGTGGGGTGCGCTGAGACAGAAGCTCAGCTTATCATCTTCGATGAACAGGTCTTCTCTCTTCCAACTCGTATGTGCTACCAGCCAGCCATCATCCTCTACTGGGGGAGCATAATCTCCATAGCTCATCAGTATATAGTCGGCATTATCCTTGAGCCATGACAGGTCGTATTTTAAATCTATGACCTTACACCTCTGGGGAAGGAAGAATGAATCTGGAGTAAAGGAAAAATAGCCTTTAGATTCGATGAGTACGTCCTGCCTAGGGATAATTAGTTGATAACTCCCGGCCATAAGATTAGTACTAAAATCAGCATCCAACTTGTTGATATCGATCTCGGTATCAAAGGTATTTCCCTGAATGCTTACCTGCTGTAAGCCTGAGTTATGCCAGGTGTGGAATTTGATTTGGCTAGCTGTGAAATTCTTGGTATAAAGTCTTACAGGGTCAAATGCCAGTCCGTCCTCGAAATAGGTGAGATTTAAACTCGTCAGGTAAACTGCACCATCCACGACTAACTTTGCCTGATTTATTTCTATTCCTCTTATCAGCAGGTCACTGCCACCCTTGAGTTCTAGCCTGTAAGCACCCGGCTCCAAGCCTTCTATTTTTAACGACTCGTGTTGGAGTGGCCCCAAGTTTTTTGTTTTACCCTCATTCCCATCATCAGGGATAATAGCACTTCCCTTGGGTTCACCATTAAAAGAGTAAACCTCTATCGCTAGCTCATCTGGACCATCGTACCAGTTCAAGTCCTGCTTTGTTACCGTCAGTTCCAGCGGGGCATTTGTCACATATGTCCAGAGGGTATGCCCCCCTCTCAAAGTGGTATTAATGAGCAGGGTGCCATTTCCCTCAAGCGTTGAGCCGGATACAGGTATGAATAGGGAGTTCTCTGTGAAGGTACAGTAACCCGATGGCACTTTAATGAGCAGATCACCTTTCTCCGATGTTATCTTATATATGCCTGCCTTAAGCAGCCCCGTGCTGACCTCGGTGTGTAAGGAGTCTATATTGATTGTCTGGTTATAGCCCTCACCGGAGATAGTCACATTTTGCAGCGCTGACTTATGTGCAGTGCTGAACTTAATCTCTCCATCGCTGAAGAGATAGCACCATACGACCATTGGTTCTAGCTCACCGCCGAGGTAGAGGTTACCTGCCAAGAATACCTTCCCCGGAACTACCAGCTTACTTTGATTAAGTTCCAGATGGGTTATCACGAAATCACTGCCTTCACCCACCAGCTTCAGACGATACGCGCCTCTTTCGAGGTTGTCCGCTTTTAACGTCTGATACTGCGAGGGTCCTAAGTTCTTACCTTTGGTGCTGTCCCCATCATCGGGCATCGTAGTCATAGCTTTGAATGTCCCGTCAAGTGAGTAGATTATGACATTCAGTGCATCCTCACCTTCATACCAGTTGAGGTCGCGCTTGGCGACTCTCAGCTCCAAAGTGCCGCCATCGGATAAGAAGTAGAAGTCATGCGGCCCTCTTAAGCTGGTATCTGTCTCAAGGTAGCCGTTTTGGTTAGTATCGCCGACGGACAGGGTGTGGAATACATCTCTGGCAGCAAATTCACTCGCATCTATTTCCCCAGACTCCTCCTGGCTTAGCCTCTGATTAATACTTAAACTTTTATCGTTCGAAGCTATTACCGACCCAACAGGCGGATTCTGTAGAAAATCGTCGACACTCTGAAAACCATTCTCACCTCCATTCGCCATGGCGTAAACTTTGACAGTTTCGTTCCCACTCACTGAGGGCAAATGTATTAATTTCTCATAGAAGGGTATATAGCTTTCCTTCCAGTAATAGCTCCATTCCTCCTTATTTCTGGCACCTACGATAAAACTTGCGCCAGCAGGGAAATTATCCTTAAACCTCACACTCACTCTAATTTCATTAGCATCTTTTGGTCTTAAATCCTCTAGCTCAAAGTAAACCAGGTTCTTTTCTAAGTCCCTGAAGCTAGTGCCATTTATCTCTTTCTTGTCTGAAATCCGGTCAAAGGGTCCAGTGACTACAGCCTTCCCCTGAGTGTCTTCACCCCCGACATCAATGAAATAAGTAATCGTACCCCCCAGCGGTATCAGGTTCACCCAGCCAATATATGCCATAACCAGTATAGGAACCAGCCACAGAATTCTAAGGAATCTAGTGCCCTTATTAGTCTGCTTAATCATCTTATTAGTCTTTACAGTTCCCTCTGAATTAATAGTGCTTATTTTATGAAATATAGTCTAGGGTGTGATATCATCTCTTCCCATGAACCTTTCCAATGGCATTATTCGCTTAAAGGTTGCCAGATCCTCACTCTTGAGTTCCCTTATTAGCCATAGCAATCCTCCATACAGCGTCATTAGGCCTATGTAAATAAGTGGTAGCCATGCAGCCAGGAGCGACAACTGAAGTGCAATAATATAAATTACCGCCGATGCCAGGCATATCCTGCCCAGCGATTTGAGGTTTACCAGAGTTTTAAATCTCCAGAGCGTATAAACTGAGGCTGCGCACACACCTAGAAATCCTGTTATGGTGGTTGCCCAGGCTGCCCCGGTCAGGCCGTACCTCGGTACCATCAAAACATTGAGCAGAATATCGAGTCCGACCAGCGGCACCGCTAGACCTAAGGCCACCGTAGGCTTTCCGCTACCCATAACAATGTTTGCTAACACATAGAAGACACTCAGTAATCCCAGCCCAAAGACCAGTATGCTCAATGGGCTTCCCGCCTCCACGTACCTTGAAGAATAAACCAGAGTTATCAGATTAGCCGAGGTTCCGCTTACGACAAGAACCATTGGTATCAGCAGCATCAACATATATCTCATTGACTGCCTGATGTAGCTCTTGGTCAGCTCCACATCGTTTGTCGAGGTTGACCTGGATATGGAGGGGAGTAAAGTCATAGCCAGTCCTAAGAATAGGTAAAAGGGCAGTTTGGCTAGGGTTGTGGCTGAAGCATAGTATCCCACCTCAGCTTCTCCGCCTCCGAGAGCTTTCACCGCAAGTAGGTCTATGCTCATTATCAGGTAGACAGCGACAGCAAAGAGTGTCCCCGGGGCAGCGAACCTCAGCAGCTTCTGCCACTCAAAATTAGTTTTACTGCGGTTACGGGGATATGAAAATCTCCAGGCCAACGCCAAGCCAACCAATGCAGCAAGTGCGTATCCCCCTATCGCTCCCTTCGCTCCAAATCCAACGAATACCAGAGTAAAGACTGCCACTAGCTTGGCTATTGAGGTTGCCATGAAGGCTAATGCCTGTTTACTAAACCGCCGGAGCCCATTCAGATAACCGTCATTGTAAATTTGGTAAAAGGCATACACCGGGATAGCCAACGCCGAGACTCTGATATAGGGCGTGAGAGAAGTGTCGTTGAGGAAAGTGGCAATCACTTCAGCCAGACCGAAGTAAAGACTAAAAACAACTATAGAAGATACAATTTGAATCCGGTGGCTCGCCCTTATGATGCCTGACGTTCTATCACTGTCTTCAGCAATATACTTGGAGGTACCCTGAGGGAAACCAGAGGTTAAGACGATATTAACAGTATGCATTAGAGCCACCACCACCCCAAATATGCCATACTCCGCTGGCCCAAGGTAGCGCCCCACCCCAAAATGAATAATGTAGCCCACTCCTAAAAAAACCCCGTTGGCCACCATAAGGTAAAGAGTTCCTCTACCCATACGCGCTCCCCTCTCTTTCCCGGCGAACTATCGAGGTATTAGTCAAAGGGAATAAGGGGGGCTGAATGTAGCAATCATCAGACGAAAAGCAGCAGGTACTCGTGCTGGCTTTACAGAAAGCCCGTAGTGCAACTGGTTTGCCAAGAACAGTAATCCACCAGAAAATAGCCGAGACGATAGAGATTTTATTCATGATGAGTCATTTAGTCCTTAACAGTATTCGCGTGACCTTTGACAGCATGTTTAAGCTGCATAAGATATTGGAATACGCCTGGTTAGCCATTGGGCAGTAGCAGTTGCCATCTTTGATGAACTTTCTAACACCGTTTGCTTGTTCGGAATGCCAGATCTTGGCAAAGTCATAGTCGGCTTCTCGCAGATTTCCCATCGGTTTGTCATACCCCAAAATACAGCAGGGCCAAACTTCACCGTACGGGCTGATATGTACGTTAGAAATCCCAGCGTAACACGGTATCACCTGCCTTTTTTCTCTTAAAATCTTAACCACTAAGTCATAATAAACCAGTCTAAAAGATTGGGTAGCTCTGTCCAATGGTCTACTATGCCTCATGATTCCAATTGTCTTTTCCGAAAAATATTCAATTGCTCTCTCATATTCTTCATCAGTAGGGGTTATCGGCTCGTCTTTCGTAAATAGCTCAGCCCTTTGCTCCGCTATTTCGTTGATATAGCTATCAGGATGCAGGCTTTCCGCATAAGCGGCAATTTCTGATATGTCGTTGTAATTAAATCTCGAGATTACCGTTCCTAAACCAACATGCAGATTCTGATATTTCTTTTTAAGCTCGACCAGCCTCTCATAAGTATCAAGGACTTTTTCAAAATTACCCTTTACTCCTCTTATCTCATCATGTTTCTCTTCTACCCCATCAAATGATGGTTTTATGGTGATAGGCGTATCACCATAGCCATCTGAACGCATTGTCTCCAATATCTGAACCATGCCATCTTCAATTAGATTTGGGGCGATGCCGTTAGTCGGTATGTGTATCACGCTCGGTGTCAGGTATTTGCAGGCTAGACAGACAATTTCTGGCAGGTCTTTCCTTAGAAATGGCTCTCCACCACTAATATTAAAAAAGAAAATGTGCCCCAGGGAATAAAATATCTTTTCAATTTCATCTATCTTCAGTTCGTTCTCTCTTAGCTCTGGCTTATCTACATAAACTTTCCAGATGTTGCACGTTTTACAACGTGATTGGCACATATTCGTTACAGAAAAAGTCAGGGTCAAAGGAGAAGGTACTCCAATCATCCGTCTTCTGGACAATTTGTATAGTAGTATCCTTGATAGTAAATATGGAGCTGCCTTAAGATTCAACAGATTACCCTCATATCAGGTTATTTTCCTTATACCACTTGACAGTCGCCTTTATTGCTTCCTCCAAACTGACCATCGGTTTGTAGCCGAGTTCCTTTTTTGCCTTTTCAATGTTGAAAGTTCTACTGGCGAAAACTGAATCTATGTTGTTCCTGGTAATGATAGGTCTACGATTTGCAATCATAGACAACGCTTCTATCAATGTGGCTAATTTCTTGGCAAATCCAACTGACATTTTGAAATAAGGCCGTCTTCTTATCCCCAACTCCTTGAGTATTAAGCTTCTAACCTCGGCATAGCTAAAAGACACTTCGTGAGCGATATTGTAAGTTTCACCGACCCTTCCATTTGTCATCGCCAATACCAGAGCCTGAACAGCGTCTTCAACATAAAGAAAGGGAGTTATGTTTTCTTTTTTGACCAATTTAGGGAATAACCCCCGTTTGACGAATTTACATATCTTATAAAAATCCCTCTGCTCTCCGGGTGCTAATAAGTGTGGAAATCGCAATACTATCACTGGGAGGTTGTGAGACTGATAATAGTGACGCAATATTTCCTCACTAATGAATTTACTGATGGCATATAATGTCTTCGGCTTCTTTTCGTCTTCTTCAGTGATAATATCCTTATCAATAACTCCAACTGCCGCCGTAGTCGTGGTATATATGAACCTTTCTACTGGATTGCGTAGAGCTTCCTCAGCTAGTTTTTGTGTGCCCAGTATGTTCACCTGGTAATATCTTGAAAAATCGTCCGTTGCATAATGACCAAGTGTAGCCAGATGAATAACAATATCCACACCCTTCGTTATCCCTTCCAAGGTTACTGGCTTTGCCACGTCGCCATAAATAAATTCTATGTTGTTATAATCTCTTAGTTTATCAAGGTTGCTTTCTCTCCTCACCAAACATTTGCAGTGATAATTGCCAAGCTGTTTGATTAAATGCGGCCCTATCAGACCTGTGGCGCCGGTTACCAGAGCTGTTTTCTCCATACTATGCCTCCCCCAATACGTAATAGAGGTGAGAATACCTCAATTTCATTAAGAAAGGGGTGGGAAACTTTTCGAAGATATAAACCAGTTTCATCCAGAGGGGAAAGCTCCTTTCTTCAACATAATCTACCATCTTGCATTCCCACTCAGTTGCCTGGAGATTCTTACCATGCAACCTCAGGTCTCGGAAACCTATCCCATCGGGCCAGGGAACCACATCAAGAAATCCCTTCCTCACATTCTTCAAGCCGGATTTCTCAAATAAACCAATCATATTTCCGTAATCAAAAAGTTCTGTGTCGCCGTGTGTCCAGGGGATGTTCTTCCTCTCGTGATTTCGTCGATGAATTGGATATCCCCAATTAAATTTATTCATAGAAACCACAAAAACAAATTTCCTTGAAACCCTTTTCATTTCATTCAGTACCCTGGTGGGATTTTTCTGTTGTGGCAAGACAGCATAATTCCATACCAGGTCAAAGGTATTATCTTTTAAGGGTAAGTTATCAACATCGGCATCCATAATCTTCAATCTGTCACCTATTCCCATACACTCCCACCTCTGCACCGTCTGCTGTTTTGGCGCATTGACTAGGGTAACGTTGCAGCCCTTTTCGCCTAACGCCTCTGACCATATTCCGGGCGTGGAAGCTAATCCAACGGCTGGCACTTCCAGACAATCCTTGATTCCAGATTTCTCAACAAGATCGAAAAAGAATTTCCTGAGGGAATACCTGTCATAAAGCGGGCCAAAATGCTCCCTTTCTATGTCTTTTACTTGCTCTTCCGAAGTATCCACCATAAAACACCTCAATTCCATATTATTTGGGCACTATTTTATATACGTCCTTATTCGGATTCACCCCCAGCGATTCTATCGTATAGCCCTCCTGAAATAAGACCTCCTTCAAAGCATCGAGGTCGTTCGTGCCAACTTCTGTGATGTAAACCGGGATTCCTTGATTGGCTATATAGGCAGCCCTATGCCCAAGAAGATATAGGTCGGGAGGGACTTCCCAGGGTCTAAACTCCTCCGGGTCGAGTTCACGTGAGGTGGGGAACGCCAGGTAAGTGACGTTTAATACATCCCTATCTGGGAGTAAGATCTTATCGTAATACCTCGCTATTATTATTGAGTTTGGCTCCGTCTTTTCTATTACTGCATCATGGAATTCGCGATAGTCCAAAATTCTCTCATTTCTCTCGGCAATTCCGTTGGGTCCAACGAATGCAGTGACAACGCCGGTGGCGACAATTATTGAAACAAGGGAAAGCCAAATAATTTTGTTCATTCCCTTTACTTTATCGATTACTACTGCAAGGAACGGCATCGCCAGTAGATAACCAGGCAGCAGGTGCCGAGTAAACGTAGCATTTACCTGGTAAGTGTCAAATCCCCAGGTAACGTCACTCCCGTAATACACGCTGGAAATTATTATTACATAGAGGGCATAAAGGGCCAGGTATCTGCTCTTTTCTTTGTCTCTGAATCTGACGAATAAGCCCAGAATAAAGCCGAGAGTAAGTAACGGCACAAATTCGATTATGTACATCCCCACGTATCTTGAGATGAACTCCGGTTCAAATCCAATAATGTAAGACATCCCGGTCAAACCAGTTATTTCGGCTACCATATCCGCCTCAACTTGGTAGCCGGTAACCAAAAAATCGCCGTATAATTCTTTGTTCAGCAGCAGGATGGGGACAAGCGAGAAGGCGGCTGTGCCGACAACTATTAAGCTCCTCTTGTTCCATGCCATACCCCTCTTTATGAATATTGCGTAGATAAGGAGCGGCAGAATCAGGAAAAGCCACTCATACCTGTGAAAGAGTGCATTAGCTAGGAAGAGAGCGGATAAAAAATAGTATTTCCGCTCCCTGCTCTCCGAAAGCTTGACAAAATAGTAGAGTCCAAGCAACAAAAAGAGTAATGAGATGAAAGCATCCGTCAGAAGCTGCGCCCCCCACCACAACGAAACGGGGAAAACGAAGGCGATAGCAGAGGTAAGAAGCGCAATTTTTTCGCCGAAGAATTTCCTGACTATAAGGTAAAGGGCTATTACCATAAACACTGCTGTTAGCGGGGTTATGATCAGCAGTATATCCTTATCAATAGAAGCAATTGTTCCCCAGCAGAGCAGTGACCCGAGAAAAAACTTGGGGACAATATAGCCATTATATTGAGCAGCATCCCTGGGCGTGAAAGCCAGTTCTATGTCACGGGGCAACTGCCCCTGATAAGGCACGGGATACTTGAAACTCCCTGTCTCAGCATACTGTTTAGAAAAAACTGAAAATAGATTATTACCAGGGTTCTCAAACCCGTACAGGGAGTCAAAAGAGGAGGTCCGTGGATAGGAAAACGTATATATGAAGAAAAAGACAAGTGCCAGGATAAGGATAATAAATGGTGCTTTTCTATGCAGCATAATTTCTTTATTCCGAGTAAACCTGAATCGTTCTCTGTGCGATTTTATCCCAGCCGTATTCACCGGCAATATCTTGGGAGTCCTTGCCTAGTTTCGCCAGCAAGCCTTCATCGCTTAGGATGCGGGTCAGCTTATTAGCTAAATCTGTGGGGTCGTTGGCAATAGCCACCGCATGCTCATCCTTTACAAAATCAGGCAAGCCGCCGACATTGGTAACTATCAGTGGCTTGCTAAATGGCAAAGCTAACGCCCCAACGCCACTCTGCGAGTCAAAGTATTTATATGGCAGAGCAACAATATCCGCTGCTGAGAAATAGTATTCAACCTCAGAAGGGGGTATAAAGCCCAGTTTCTTAACTACAAAATGCTCAAGGTTGTTATCTCTTATTATTTCATCGTATTTCTGAAAGTTTCCCCAGCACTCACCAGCTATGATGAGATTAACGTCCTTTAATTCACCTATCATAAGTGCTAGTGCCTGTAGCAACATGTCTAACCCCTTATAATCCCTGATATTGCCAAAATGCAAAATGACCTTTTTATTTTGGGTGATTCCAAGCTTCTTTCTGGACTCCTCTCTGGATACCCCCTGCGATGGTACAGGCTGTAAAATCCCATGGGGTATGATGGATATTTTATTGCCCGGGATATTATAAAATTGTGAAATGATTTCTTTGTTTTTAATATTGTGGACAATAAATTTGTCCCCGAGTGGAATGATAATTCTATTGAGAAATTCATTTAACCAACTCTTTTCGTGAGGAAGAACATTATGAACAGTGATTATGACCTTTTTCCTCCGAGCTTTACATATTAGCAGGATTATTAAATAAATTGGGGCCAAAACATGGCTCCACCATTGAACATGAACTACCCTCCCTTTGACTGATAACCCGGCCCAAATCCATGAAAAAGGGTTATAATATGTCAAAATGTTTCTAATAACAACGTTTGGTAGCTTCGGTGTTTCATAATTTTTATCCGAGATTTTGGTTCCACCAGGATATAAGAACTCAGGATAAAGCTTTTTAAAGCCAATAAACTCTATCTCTATACTTTTGGTTAGGGATTTAAGCAGTTCTTGGCAGTAAGGGCTAAGTCCTTTTATCGGTGGTAGGGTGCCGATAAGAGTAATTAGTGGTTTATCCATAACAGTAATTCATTCGCCTGCTAATAAGGACATACGCTCTATCTTGGCATCACAACTCAATTCTTGTTACTCCCGTTCTTCTTCAGTCGATACAAGGTCTCCTCATTCAGCCGTCTCAGACCATTAAGCATGTGGACAAAGACCCCCAGAGCAATCGTGCCTAGACCAATAATTATAAATAATGATGCTAGAATAGCTGACGGTAAATAAGGAGTTACCATGCCCGTCTGAGCGAAGTGAATTAATACTCTTGTACCAAAGCCAAGTCCAAATATAATGAGAATCCCACCAATATATGAGAAGAGCTTTAGTGGATGGAAGTCACGATAGGTGCTAAATATTGTTGCTCCAGCCCTCGTCGCATAAGCTCCCAGACTGGGGATTAGTCTTGACTTTCCATTCCTACACCTGAACTCTATTGGTACCTGTTCAATTTGCATATTTTTATTGCTAGCTTGAATTATCGTCTCTTGAACATAGGTATATTTCCCAAACAAATTTAATCGTAGGGCGGCCTCTCTAGAGAAAGCCCGGAAACCGGTCTGGGCATCTTTTATAGGTAAATTTGAGAGTCTTCTGGTAATCCAAGTAGCGAATTTATTACCAAACTTCTTACCCTTAGGCATAAAGTCTAGTTTGTCTATATTCCTCCAGCCGAGGACCAAGTCAGCTTTGCCGTCTAGGATTGGCTTGATTAAGTCGGGGATCTGGGTGGCATTGTACTGTCCATCAGCATCTATGTTGACAATGATATCGGCCCCTCTTTCTAAAGCCGAGTCCATCCCGTCCCTGAAGGTTACTCCCAGTCCTTTATTAACCTTGTGGATGATAACTCCATCTACACCATGACTTAGAGCTTTTTTAACAGTATTATCTGTAGAGCCATCATCTACGAGAATGATTTCAATTGAGTCAACGTCTTTTATGCGACGGGGAATTTCCTCTAAAACGAGAGGAATAGTATTTTCTTCGTTATAAGCCGGTATAGTAACAACCAGTTTCACCAACAGACTCCTTCATAGTATTGACATACCTGCTTGGCCTTTTCGGGATCAAGCACTCTCCTTCCGTCAATAACGATTTTCCCAGCATAAAGGCTCTCATCTCTAAACTCATCCCACTCAGTAGCGAGTATTATGCAATCCGAATCGTTAATAGCATGTGTGGCATTGCTACATAAAATTATATTGTTAGGAAATAGCTGCTTTATACGTGGCATAGCCTTCGGATCATATACCTTCACTATAGCTCCTTCCGACAGTAATTGACCTATAATCTGCAGGGCTGGCGCATGTCTGATATCATCTGTTTTTGGTTTGAAGGCCAGACCAAGTATAGCGATTACCTTGTTTTCCAGTTGGCCCAGTCTTTCTCTGGCGATTTCTATTAGTCTGGGTGGTTGCTCAATATTAATATTCACGACAGATTGCAGGAGCTCCGTTTTATAACCCAACTCACTTGCTTTGGAAATTAATGCTTCCATATCTTTTGGTAAACATGAGCCGCCAAAGCCGATACCTGCATTTAGGAATTTCCTGCCTATACGTGAGTCATGCCCGATTGCGTTGGCCACTTCATAGACGTCTATGTCCATCTTTTTGCATATATTACCAATCTCATTAATGAAAGATATTTTAGTAGCTAGAAAGGCATTGCTGGCATACTTTATCATCTCAGCAGTTCTTATGCTGGTTCTAATAACCGGGGCAGTAAAACCGTTAAAAAGTTCCAATAATTTATCCCCGGCTCTATGGTCATATTCGCCAATTATGATTTTATCGGGGCTAGTGAAGCAATGGAGGGCTCTATCCTCTTGGAGAAACTCTGGATTAAAAGCTACATTGAAATCTCTGCCGGCCTTCTTACTAGAATATTTTTCCAGGGTTGGAATAATAACTTCTTCGGTAGTTCCGGGGATTATGGTGCTTCTTATAACTATAGTGTGATAGTTATTCGCTTTGGCCAATACCAGCCCGATTTCTGTAGCCGATCTTTTGATGTAACTGAGGTCGATACTGCCATCTGAATTACATGGAGTACCGACACATATAAAAGTAATATTCGAGTTTGAAATTCTTTCGAAATCTGAACTGGCTTTAAGGATACCTTTTCCATTTACTATTCTTGCCAGCCGGCTCTCCAAGCCGACCTCGTAGAATGGAGGCTTACCTTGATTTATCTGTCTTACCCTGTTTTTGTCAGTATCTATGCACGTAACTTTGCAGCCATTTTCTGCAAGAATAACTGCACTAGTAAGTCCAACATAACCGCTCCCAATGATTGAAATGTCTCTCATTCTCTGCTGACTCTATCTAGAGCATTAGTCCTCATCGGGTTTTTTATTCGGCAACCAAGAGTATATATTTACACACAAGGAAGCTGCGTAATTTCATTGGTCTTCTGCAACCTTATGATATATTCAAGCTACAAAGCATAGCGCCTCCGCCACCAGAAGAAGTATACGAGTAATCCGATCACTACTATCGCTGCAGCAATCAAGCCTCCGATCAGCCCCCAATTAGTAGTTGGTTCTTCTGGTACTTCTTCTACCGGTGCTGTTACTTCTGGCGCTGGTTCTGGTTTCGGTTCTGGCTTTGGTGCCGGTGTTGGTTCTGGTTCAGGTGTTGGTACCGGTTCTGGCTCTGGTGCTGGTACTGGTTCCGGTTCTGGTGTTGGCGCTGGCGTTGGTTCCGGTTCTGGTGCTGGAGCCGGTGTCGGAGCCGTCACAGTAAGGACAGCAAAAGGAGTAAAGTGGTCTATCTCTACTGTAATGGTTCCGTTTTCAACAACGCAGCCCTCAAATGGAACCCATCCACCCTCACCATCATTGGCATCCGGATCCCAGTGGTGGATGACCGGGACTTCCCCTTCAGTTACTTCATCAGGGTCGTAGGTGAAGGTAAGAGTTATCGGCGGTTCAAAGGTAGCACCATCTAGGCCGATGTCATAGCATAAACTAATTTTCTTAGCTCCGATTAGTGGTTCTGGTGGTTCCGTCTCTTCTTTGATAGAGATTGTGTATAGTGCTGCACCCACGCGGTTCTTGGCAATAGTTCCCTTAGGAATAAAAATTTTCACTTTATGGTCAAGACTTTCGGCAGTTACATTTTCAGTAATTCTACCTTCCATAGTGATAAACTGACGCAACGATGTGACTCCTGTTGCGCCGCCACCGCCACCGCCACCCCCTCCTCCTCCAGAGCGTGCATTGAGTTCAAATGAAACGGTATCCGGGTGGGTCAGGGCTGTACCGCCACCATTTCCGTAAACCAGGACTTTGATATTGTATGTGCCGGTGGGCCAATTCGTTGGTGGTGTCCAGGTGACAGTATATATTATTGATGTTGGTCCTACATAACCGTTATAGCCGTAACCATAGCCGTAGCCATAGCCGAAGGGGTGGGTATCCCAAATTCCCGTCTGGTACCCATATCCATATCCATAGCGGTAACCATAACCGTACCCCCAGCCAGAGCCAGTAGTAGCTGATACATCTACGACACCAAAAGCTCCTGTGTAATGCTTTGGTACGATTGTGGTTTGCAGGGGAAGGTTTGTGCAACTTAATCTATAGGTACTAGGAGAGGCTGCATTATAAATCTGTAAATCAACACTCCGTAGCGGTAAGAGATCAGAATTTTCAACATCTATTTCTACAGTGAAGGTGTAGGGACTGCCTAGAGTTCCAGAGGGAGGTTGAGTAACAGTTATGGTGACTGCCTGAGCCGGAGAACTGGCAAAAACAAGAACAGCTAAGATACTTATAGTTATTAATAAACTTAAAATACCATTACTGAGAATTTTTTTCTTTACTCTATTCATTGTCTGCCTCTCCTTCCAAATTTGCACTCCGATAAATTACATAAGCGTAATAATTATGTCCTTATGCGGACATTCCATGTTATAATAAATTAGCCAAATGGCGAATGTCAAGTATTTCGCATATTTTTTTAAATATGGGCAATTTATCCTTCCGAATTCCTCGTGGGGTTTGGAGAGACTGTCATCTGGAGATTATAGTTCTTAACAATTTTTTATTGATTATTTAACGCGTTTTTTACAAGGTTATGATAAAATGTAAGTATGAGTACAGAAGAAGTACCTTTAGTATCCTTTTTAAAGGAAGTAATGCGACGACGTAAGCGCAAGCCGAGTCAGCTGGCGGCTGACCTGGGTATCAGCCATGCTACAGTGAGCCGCTGGCTTTCGGGGCAGGATATCCCTAATACTCGCTCATGCCATAGACTGGCTGAATACAGCGGAGTACCCGTAGAGAAGATCCTTTCCATTGTCGGTCACCTCCCCAAAATGTCCGAGAAGCCGCCTATAGAGTGGCCGGAGTTTCGAGAATACGCTCGTCACAAGTACCCGGACGAGCTAGATGAAGACCTGATTACGATGATTGAGGACTTAATCGAGCGACGCAGAGCGAAAAGATATGGGAGAAAAGACTCCTAGGTGGGAAGCTGAACTCTGGTCATACTTGAGCAGGGGTGATGGTATACGCTGTCCAGTATATGATTCATGCAAACTCAGGCTAAAGGGTATCTGGTGTTTGAGTGATCACGAGGACTATTATCAGGAGAGGAATGAGCTTATTGATAGCGATGATCCTGACCTAGATTACTCAGTAAGCATTGAATTTGAATCCCATAGCTGTCCAGGAAGCGGTAGAATATTCCAATTAGTCAGTAAATTGGCAAATAGGTACCAAGTAGAGGCGGGAATTGACCACTTGCCCGTACCGGTTAACCTTATTACCCACGCTTATGACAATTCCCCCATTGAAGTCCGGCATGTACCATTGAAGGCTTATCACGGCGCTGTCTGGCGGTTGAGCGACTGCTGGTTGATCCATCTCAATAGTAATGACACACCAGCCAGACAGAGGTTCACCCTGTATCATGAAATTTTCCACATCCTGGCTCATTGTAAAGCTACTCCTGTATTTAAGAAAACGTCATGCAGTCACAAGGGTACTTTCAACGAGTTACTGGCTGACCACTTTGCTGCCATAATTCTGCTGCCCGAAAAGTGGTTAAAGGAAAAGTGGACAGAGGTTAAAGATGTGAGCCAGATGGCCGCCATATTTGATGTCCCCAAGCCAGTAATGTATCTCGGCCTAAAGGCCATGCATCTGGTATAACTTTATCATGCCGGTTAAAATGCCTTTTAATACGCGTTTCCTAATTAGCAGCAACCCTAAACGCTGGACAAAAGAACAATAAAAACTGCAGATTTAATGTCAGGTAACAAAACGTCAGAAAGTGACAGCTGCGTCCCATCCACAAAACTAAAGCGGTGCAGAAGATAATCGTGTAAAGGTGTCGATAATCTCTCTTAGATTATCATCATTGTCGAATGAGCCTACCACTTCACCTTGCAGGCTATGTCTTCTAATCTCAACTGATTCTTCCGTATGATTGTAAGACAAAGCATATCTTACACCATTGATTGTTACCCAAAGAACATTGGCTAAATTGCCCCTATAAGTCTTTACTCTGATGTCTTCACCTTGGTCTTTAAATAATATTACTGCTCCAGCCAATGCTAAAATTACCCGATTAATATTCTGTGCGTGGTGCTCAGCTCGCTCAGCAGCACCTATCAAATATTCTTGAAGCTCATTAACGCTAATAATTGTTCGTGGCATTTGTATTTACCTCCCCAGTTATTATTCGAGGAAATAAGCCTTTGGTAGTTGGTTCAGCCGAGTGCGGCGCCCTACCATGTTCAATAATCGTGAAACCACGGCTTCTGCAAAAATCATTTGTTTCAGGTCCACCGTAGAAATTCCATAACCTTTCAGTTCTAAATATCTTCTGATTATATCCTCAAACGCATTCATGCTTTCTCCTTAAATAACGTCATTTTAGCGTTTATATTCCGATAATCTCAGCCTAGGTAAATGAAGTGTTCCCAATCACAGTCATTGCATTCCCAGTTTTCGAATTCAGGTCCAGGACCATCATAATCAACCTCTCGGTCTTTTGTCACCGAAAGACTCAAGCTTCCGCAATTTGGGCATTGGTAGTATCTGCGGCTAGCAAACTGGTTTGATTGTGAGTCCAATTCAAGTAGTAAGGCCATTGCCATAGCAGTATTAACCACACACCATTCAGTACTTATCTCATCGATTGATGTTCGATGCTGAATTTCGTTTGTTAATGAGAGTAGGATTTCACATTGTTTCTTGAGCTTTTCAGAGCAATTAGGCCATTGTTTAAATATGTATGATAACATGGTCTTGACATCTGCCGTTCCTGGTGGAGCCGTACCAGCAGGTAGTAAGTTAAGCGAGAACAGCTTCCTTGCGAACTCTATCCATGAATCTCTTACCAATATCCCAATCTGCTGGTACTCTTCGATAGTTGTGGCTCTCCTTAGCTGTCTTTGAGCAAGCCTTAATTTACGCGCCACCAATTCGTGATAAGCCTTGATGTCTTTGATATAATTGTCTATTTTATATTTCATAAGCTTCTATTACACATTATTCTCAACCGCTTTTTACCTATTGATGGATTCGTCCGGTTAATAAGGTTAAAACGCGATATGTATCAATGTGCAGTATCTTTACAGTGCTGTCGAACAACTTCAACCCATCTGTCATACCATAACCATTGTCCGGGTACTTCGGTTCCATAACCCTTGCCTGGATTTTTAGCATCCAACTTCTTCCACAGTTGTGTATGATCATACATGCTAAAATTAGAGTATCCTTCTTCTTTCATCATTTTTACGATACCACTCGCTCGATACTTCTTGCGTTCGGTCTCTTTCAGAACCCAGTAATCACGATCAATAGCCTTAGCAAGTGGTGAATCTGCGGAGATAAACTCGATAGCTCGATCTGCTTGGCCTTTCTTGCCGGTGAGTTTTCTGACGAAAAATAGGCGATATGAATAAAGTGGCGACTGGAAATCTTCATCCGACAATGAAGCATCAAATTCTTGGATATATTTGGCCACGTTGGTAGGTAGCGGCTTTAATGCTTCTTCGGGTTCTGGAACTTCGGTAATGTCCCTAAACTGTAATGTGAAAACTAGTGCATTGCCCAATCCATGTTTTTCGCCGAAAAATCGCGTTATCGTTCTTTCATAATTCAAACAGCAAGCCAAATACCTGCCTGTAAGACGCTCATCAATACCGGCAGATTTATGATGTTCAATTTCGTGCCGGAGTCCTATAAGGAAGCGAAGATTATTTTTCGTAACAGAATCCAGAGGACAGCCTTCTTCATTTAGGCACCTCTCTAATTCCCAATACTTATAGGCGCCTGACCTCGTCCGATCAAAGCGTCGACGCTTCGTTCTCTTCTGGTAGTATCTATAATCTACACGGATCTTTTTGTAGTATGCGTGCAGAAGATACATCCAAGCGATAACCATCAAAACAATAAAAGTCTCGGTTTTAAACGTGGTAAGCGGATTATTAAAACTCTGAACCGCGTTGAGGGCCGCTTCTCTTGATTTTACCAACAACTCAGTCTGAATGGACCCTATGCGCCTTTTTCGGTCACTCATTTATGGTAACTTTATTCCTGCCACAGGTTTCCTGTCAAGGCAGACGCTTTCATGGTTTTACACTACTGGGTAAAACGCTACCAATGCGCGGTCATACAAAAGCCAAAGTGGGGTAGGATGGATTTAATGGACACCAAAGTCAGGTAAAATAGAAAGACGGAGGTGTCAGAGTGAAAGGGATTCCACAAGGAAGGTATACGAAGGAGTTTCGGCAGGAAGCTGTAAAGCTGGTAATGGAGGAGGGGTTGTCATGGGGGGAGGCTGCCCGGCGGCTTTCATTGCCGACATCGACACTGGCGAATTGGGTCAAAGCTGCTAAAGCCGGAAAACTGGGAGAAGTGGGCAAGAATTACCGGCCGTTGACCGAAGTGGAGATGGAACTAACTCGTACCAAGAAAGAGCTGGTGATAGTGAAGATGGAGCGCGATATCCTAAAAAAAGCAGCCGCGTACTTTGCCAAGGAGTCGCTGCCCGGTACGCGATGATGAAAGAACAGCGGCTCAACTATCCTATCCCGCTCCTGGGGCGCATGTTGAGCGTATCGGCCAGCGGCTACTACGCCTGGGTGGACAGGCCTCTATCGCAACGGGCCCGGGAGGAGATACGCCTGGAGCTTGAGATTAGAGCGGCGGACCGTCGCACCCGGCAGACCTACGGCCCGGAGAGGCTGCAATACGACCTGGCGGAGCATGGCATCCGGGTAGGTATTTGCCGGATCAAGCGCATCCGGAAGAAGCTCGGCATACGCTGCAAGCAAAAGAGGAAATTCAAGGTCACCACTCATTCCAAGCACAAGCTGCCGGTAGCGGAGAACCTGCTGGAACAGCAATTTAAGGTCAGCCGGCCGAACAAGGTATGGCTAAGCGACATCACCTATGTGCCGACGGACGAAGGGTGGCTGTATCTGGCCGGGCACAAGGACCTGTTTAACAGTGAAATCGTGGGCTACGCTATGGGACAGCGCCTGACCAGGAACCTGGTGAGCCAGTCCCTGCTTAAAGCCGTGGCTGTCAAGCGTCCGGCGGGCGGACTGATCCATCACTCCGACCGCGGCAGCCAGTACTGCGCCTATGAATATCAACGGATGCTCAGCCATTTCAACCTTAGGGCATCGATGAGCGGCATGGGTAACTGCTTTGATAATGCTCCCATGGAAAGCTTCTGGGGCACTCTGAAACAGGAACTGGTACATCACCGCCACTACACAACCAGGCAACAAGCAATGCGAGATATCACGGAGTACATCGAGATTTTCTATAACCGCCAGCGCAGACAGGAAAGGTTGGGATTCCTGTCACCGGCGGCATATGCCCAGAAATTCTATGCTGAACAGCTGGCGGTATGAAAGGTTTGGTGTCTATTTTTGACATCCGACCTCAAAGTGTTATGAGTTAACATTTCATCTTTAAGTGACCTAATGATGCGTCCTTAGCAAGGTGTATTACAAGCCGGCAGTACGCGAATAGGTTTGTGTACGTCAAGTACAGGCATCATTACAGCAGGACAGCCAAATAGAAATTTCGTTTACGGCAAATATAGCCAACCGTGGTTTTCGTTTACAATTCTCAAGCTATAAGGAAACCTTGTTTGCTCGTAACGGTTCACAAAGGACATGGGTACAATCAGACAATCAGGTCAGACTCCAGACTATATCTGGCGCTCAGTAGATAGACAGTCCGCGAGCGTTTTATTCTAACCCTTTCCACCCTCGCCGAAAAGCCAGCTAATGCTCACACCCAGAGCTTCTGAAATGGCTGCGGCCTCAACGTCAGTGACCTCGCGATATCCAGTCTCAATCTTCGATATTGTAGCCCGATCAATTCTTAGACCTTTAATTTGTAGTCTTGCCGTCAGGTCTGCTTGAGTAATCGGCGGCTTGGCCCTTTTTCTCGCCAACCTTACTTTATCTCCAATGATATTTCTTCCCATTGACCAGATTGTAGCGGAGAATGTAATCTAAAATGTTCCGTAATGGAACATTTTGTGTTATAATGAGGCTATTCAGGTTAAGGAGATGAGGTCAACATGAAGAAAGTTATTGTTGGTCTGATAGCCATACTTTTACTGGTTTCTATTTCGTGTTCCCCGGCGCCATCGCCAGCACCTGCACCAATACCAACTCCAAAACCAGTACCAATGCCAACTCCGAAACCGACACCAACGCCAGTACCAATGCCGACACCAGTACTTACCAATTCAGAATCGGATTCGAGGGTCGCTGAGTTAGAGGCTGAGGTTAAACAGCTTGAATCAGATAATCAGCGCCTTGTAGCAGAAAACCAGCAACTGAGCAGTGACCTGGCAGAAATGACCACTATGAACGGGCAACTGGAATCAGAGAACCAGCGGTTTAAGACGGAAAACCAGGAACTGAACAAGGAGGTGGTAAAAGCAACGGCTGTGCTCCAGAACATCCAGAGCTTGGTCAACTCTTCAAGCTACACAAATACGATTGGTGCCTTAAATGACGTTCAGGCCAAGGCCAATGAGCTTGCTTACTTCGCCGAGGGCTTACCTGATTTACCTCCTCTACCGCCGGGACTTACCGTTAGTGAAATAAACCAAGCAATAAATAAAGCTTTGACTGTTCGACGCGTTATCAGGGATTTGCCGTCATTGCCACCACCCGGTTGGCCATTTTTTATACCATTCCCGCCTGAACTACTCGAACTCGAGCGTCAGAGACAGATTTTCTTGGAAGTGACTGAATTTATGGAAAACCTGCACGATTTACCAGAGTTTCTGGCGACGGCTGGAAGTCTAGAGGACTTAAGGTCTCGGATTGAAGGCTACTTGGGAGATGTGCAGAACACGGCATCTGATGCTGGGGGTATACTGGAGCAAGTCAGAGATGTTGCAAATCCATGAAGGTGGTGAAGGTCGCCAAACAATTTCACTAATAGTTGAACAAGATGGTACTTTGTTCAAAACGAACGTCCGCTGGACATAATAGATTACGGCATCCGGGGGCAAGTCGCCCTTTTTGCTGCCGACGCCCGGCCTCTCGTTTCCCCACGCCTGGCAATCCTATTTGACCACTGTTTGTCCAACGCTTCCGTCCAGGCTACCCTGGGCCAAATATTGGACATTATTGCCTCTTTTGTCTAACCTGCCCTCCTCTGGGAAAGTAATTGGTCAGCCCTCTTCTT
>Ga0315549_1001202_pt1 | contig 27565 bp, 27 predicted proteins | sample SalMarSW160200MG_FD_203101 | JGI IMG/M metagenome (GOLD analysis project Ga0315549, IMG submission 203101) | Salt marsh sediment microbial communities from the Plum Island Ecosystem LTER, Massachusetts, United States - Salt Marsh Sediment SW1601-200 ... | reverse complement strand
AGTATGTAAGAAACTGACTGCAATACCGATGGAGCATGATGCCACCTCCCTTTTGTGATCATGCTCCATCATTAAACACCCATTAATAAAAGGCAAACTGCGCTAACTGCGGGGTTTGTTGGTTAGGTTACCGGACAATTTTTATGAAGCCCCGTTTTTTGGCCCATAGCTGGACCGTGGTGCTCAGTCAATCCAAAGCCGATGTACTTGCTCCCATGTCTGATTTTAAGACTATTTTTTGCCTGGTTGTCCTTATGTCCGTGTGGGTGGTATTGCTCCTTAGTATTTACTACATCCGCAAGAGTATGGTGCCGCTGGAGTTGCTGAAAAAGGGAACTCGCCGGATTGCCATGAAAGACTTTGACTATCGGGTTCAGATCACAAGCCGCGATGAATTCGAAGAACTCGCTACAGACTTTAATGAGATGTCTGACCGGTTGAACAGACAATTCAAGGCCCTGGATACCATCGCAGAGATCGACCGCGCTATTCTGTCATCATTGGAAACCAGAATAATCGTGGAGACGGTGATAAATCGAATGTACGATTGGTTTGCCTGTGACTTTGTTGCCATAAGTCTGATTGATTCGGAGCAGAATAATATCGCCCAGGCATTTTTCAGTTATTGCAACCAAAAGAATGAATTATGCGAGAAATCTTTTGAATTCAGCACATACGGCCTTGAAAAGCTTCATGCCAATCCGGAATATTTAATAATCCATGCGGACAAAAATCCTTTACCCTATCTTTTACCCTTTGCCAAAAGTAGAATCAAGTTATTCTTAATTCTACCCATTTTCCTAAATGAAAAGTTGTCCGCAGTCATAGCCATTGGACGACTCCAAGTTAAAGTCTATAGCGAGGAAGATATTACCCGAGCCCGACAAATGGCTGATCAGGTAGCTGTTGCTCTTTCAAATACAAGCCTGATCAAAGAGTTGGACCAGCTTAACTGGGGCACGTTAAAAGCCCTTGCACGCACCGTCGATGCCAAATCATCCTGGACAGCCGGTCACTCTGAGAGAGTAACAGACGTGGCTTTAGAAATCGGAGCAGTTTTGGGGCTTACCCCTAAAAAGCTTGATAACTTACACCGTGGTGCCTTGCTTCACGATATCGGAAAAATAGGCGTTCCGGTGGCGGTTCTTGATAAACCCGGAAAACTCGATGATGAGGAGTACAGAATGGTTAAAATGCATCCTCAAATCGGAGCAAAAATTCTTGAACCCATTGCTGCATATAAGGAAATCGTTCCCATAGTCTTACAGCATCATGAGCGCTACGACGGAAAGGGATATCCCGCCGGCCTTTCCGGTGATGCCATAGATATTGGCGCCCGAATTCTTGCCGTAGCCGACGTTTTCGACGCTCTGACATCGGATCGGCCTTATCGAGAGGGATGGGCTCTTGAGCGCGCCATTGATTTGATAACTCAAGAAGCAGGCCGGCAGTTCGATCCTGATGTTGTAGAAGCCTTCTTGGAGGTTATGAAGATAAAAAAAGCCAGAGTAGCATAAATAATCATTTAAGGTGTCCATGCTATGAATTATTCAAAAAGTAAAAGCAAATCTGCCGAAAAAATCAAACATAAATGGGTTATCATTTGGGTATGTAGTTTAATTATTATTACGATATTGATATTCTTTACCAAACAGGACGAGGGCGTTCCGGATCGTTTGGTCGGTAGATGGACAACCTCTGAACCCAGATACAAAGATCGTTTCTTTGAGCTGTCAAAAGTAACGTTTAGCTATGGGCTTGGAGAAGATAAAATAGACGTGAACTTTATATCAAGTATAGAAAAAAATATTCAAAATAATAATACGTTATATACTATTAACTATCACAGTACGGACGGATTGGAATACACTCGATCTTTTTATTATTACCCGGCAAACGGAGGGGTGATTAGATTCCAGAACCAGCAGAATGTCAAATGGACTAAGTGCAAGAAAACCATTTTTTGAAGCACGTCCTAAAACAAATAGAAATACAAAAAAAGTAGGTGAAAATGAAACGAAGAACCAATCAGAGAAAGTTGAAAAACTATTTGATCGCCAATAAAACTCAGTTCAAAATAGCGCTTGCCAATCTGATACTCTTGATATTGGTCGTTACTGTTATCGTTTTTTCAATCTTAACTCCTTTTTATCAGGACATTTTTCTAATGGATGACCTTTGTTCTCAGCATTACTCAGCAAAGTTTTTTCTTGTTTTAATAGATCGGTTGTTCTTAGCATGTATTGCCATACTTCTCCTTACTTTATTACATAATGTATTAGTCAATCACAGACTTTGTGGTCCTTTGGTAAACTTTTCAAATACTTTTATAAAAATTTCTCAGGGAGATTTAACACGAAAAGTATTTCTGCGACGGCATGATTTCCTTAAAAGTGAAGCGAACCAGGTTAACGATATGATTGATTTCCTATCTGACCATATAACAACAATTAAAAAAGACAATGACCTGTTACTTTCGGCTTTAGATGAAGTTGCCAACGGCAAGGTGGAAAAAGAGACCTATGAAAATGCCTGGAACATTGTCAAAAAACAGGCGAATCTATGCAATGAACACTTATCCAAATTCAAAATTGACGGTATAAGCAATCAAGAGCGAGATCATGAGCCCGATGCTTGATTTCTGCCTTACAGGTTGAAAATTTTAAGTCCAAAATATTTGTGGTTTACAATCGAAATCTTGAATGATATTAATATAATGACGGGTATTATAATTGACGCTGATCACAAATACGACAACAATCTGAGATCCGGGAGATTGAATGTTTCTTGCCCATCTTCGCAAAAAATCGCTCAACTCAGGTATAAAAAGTTTTTCTCGCCTGCGCACTTAAAAGACCGTAAAAAGCTCATCCATTCCCACGTTTACAGACAGAAAGTTTCTGGAAGCGCGTTGCAAATTCCGGTTATGATCCAAACGTTGATTACAATGTCACATCCTCGACTTTCGCTCATTTAGGGTAATATTACCTAAAAAACTGTAAAAATAGTCAAAAAATGGCTCGGTACTTAACAAATATTGTTAAACACTTTTGGGGTGAAATTTTCTAATTTAAGCTAACCAGCTGAAATCCAATTATTTTTCTATTTTATAAAAATTTTTTTAATTTTTGCATGATTCTTGCCGATAGTAATTATAATGAACTCGTCCAGAATTTACCTGATAAAAACAAACCTGAAGGCAACTTCTTAATAATAGCTAATAAAAAGGATGTGAAATAAATGAAAGAAGAAAATGAATCGCAAGGGCTGTGTCAAAATATTGACGAGGTTAAGGTGTTGTTAAAACGGCCCAAGGTAATTGAAAAGCCCGGTACAGCATATGCGCGCCCTCTTTCTATGGAAGAGTTATCTTATGAAGGGCCAAAAATATCTGACAGGATGTATTTGCAAACTCCGGAGGCTTTTCAGTTTACAGGCAATGTATTTACGGGAATAAAACGGTCAGTTATAGATAGAATGGCGAAAGTGAATACCGAACTATGGATAATCCTATCCTTGTTGACTCTTACTGCTGCAATTAATTATCTTGTCAGCGCTCACCGCCTGGTCTTGGGGCTTTACACCTTGCCCACTCTATTTTCCGCGTATTTCTACGGCCGACGCCACGCCATTCTAACGGCCTTTACCAGTGTATTTATGGTCGGTCTTCTTGCACGTTTCAATCCTAATTTATTCTCCGCAATTCAGAAAACCCAGTTTATTGAGGGTCGCTGGTTTGATATTGTCGCCTGGGGAGGCATTTTGGTGGTGACAGCTTACGCTATGGGAACCCTCCATGAGTACAACAGAACCCGCTTACATGAGCTCCGGCAGACCTATCACGGTCTCCTGCTTATCCTGCGCCAGTTTATCTCTAAAGATAAGTACACTGAAAACCATTCTTACCGAGTTTCCATCTATGCAACCAAAATTGCTTCTTATCTGGGTTTAAAGCATGAGCGAATCGAAGATATCCGTGCCGCTTCTTTGCTTCATGACATTGGTAAGCTGGATATCAGTCGCGAACTGCTTTACAAGGCAGCGAGATTAACTCAGGAAGAGTTCAACGAAATGAAAAAACACGTTGATAAAAGTGGTGAAATACTAGAGCCCGTAGGAGGACCGCTGAGTAGGATTATTCCAATCATCCTCGCCCATCACGACAAATTCGATGGGTCGGGTTATAGACCTGTATCAGGAGAGGAAATACCATTAGAGTCCCGAATTATCTCGGTTGCTGATGTATACGATTCTCTGACTAGCGATCGCCCCTATCGCAAAGCCATGTCACCCTTCGATGCCAAGGAAATCATTGCCAAAGGTTCCGATAAAGATTTTGACCCCAAAGTGGTCAAAGCCTTTCTGACAGCCTTCGGTAAAAGAGAAATGGAAGTTCCTGATGTGGTCTTATAGTACCCAACTACTAAAAAATGTTGAGACGACATTAGTCACCGATTATACGGATAACATCAGTAATCAATCCATTAAAGTCTGTAATAAGATAATAAGTGTTTTATCTATAGTCCAGATAGAGGTTTTTATGTTCGCAGTTTTTTCGCCAATTCCGCAACCCTGCGGCCGAGCTTACGTCCATTTTCAGCTGTTTCCTCATCAGGCGCCCCCACGCAGGCAGTGCCATAGTGGCCGGTGGCATCCATGGGATCGCCGGTTATCACCATGCCGTAGATGAGAAGTGCCTGGATGATGGACATCATGGTTGTCTCCTTGCCGCCCGTGGGATCGCCGGATGTAGTAAAGGCAGCCCCAATCTTTCCATCCATCTTCTTTCTCACACCCACGAAATCATCAAAGACCTTTTTTAATTCCGCTGCCATGACACCGAAGTACACGGGAGACCCTGCAATGATCCCTTGGGCTTCGACGAAATCATCCTTTGTGACCTCGTCGGTCTTTTTCATTACGCATTCAACTCCGTCAACATCTTCAACGCCCAGAGCAATGGCCTCGGCCAGTTTTCTAGTGTTTCCGCCTTTGGAAAAATAGAGTACAAGAACCTTCATTTTATGCCTCCTTAATTTGAATAGTCTTCGGTCAATTAACAGCCTAAATTTTGCACAAACCCTAACGTTGCAAAAGTCGAGGATACCGCAGGTCCAAGGCATCACGGCTGCAGCTGTAGTCATCTACCGCAAGGCCTTGATAACGCAGGAGATGCGGTATCATCGGCTTTCCTGAAAGGTAAACAACACCGCAAAAAAGGTGTTTTTACTGGATGCCACCCACGGTTAGATCTTACGATGGTTACTCCAATCAACGCAAAGCATTTGTTCAAGACGTTTAACGTATAATCTGATGTGTTGTTTATGCAACGATAGGGTAAACATACACAGCAATACAGTACCGGTCATTCTGTCAGATTGTATATTTTATTGTATTGAAATAACAACCTGTTTTCATTCTTTCGCGAACAGTTAATGCAGATTTCAGATATAAAATATTTCCATTATGCGGCTATGGCAAGTATTTTTAGTCCTGAATCTTGCATGAAAATTAATGAGAATCTTTAGGTTTCGCATTTGAACCGGATTCATACAACATTACGTAATTATACGTTTTGCCCAACTTCGGGCAAGTCCGAGGCGCCCATCTCCCCGCTTTAAGCGGGATCTTGGAGCCGCGTTATTCCCGCCATGGCGGGACAGTAGTCTATCCCGCTTTATCAGCGGGGCTGCGCCCTTGAATGCCTTGTTGGAGCAAAGCGGAAATCCCGCTATCGGGGCAAATGAACGCCTCGCACTCGTGAAATATCCGGGTTAGAACGATCTTGACTTGATATTTACAGTCCGAGTTTGATATTTATTAATTTTAATGGATTTCATAAGGTAAGATATGTCAAAATATGTCAAGATATGTCAGAATTGATTTCGGTTATAAACCTTCAATTTTGGGAAACGCATTATTGAGGTAAGCAATCGTGCATTGCCGGGGGCTGATATAGACGAGAAAGGGAGTTAAATGACGACGCTTTCAAAAAAAATATTAGTTGTGGACGATGAAGAATCTATAAGGGAAATAATGGAAATAAATCTTGTTAAGCTTGGATACGACCCTGAATTTGCTAAAAATGCGAAAGAGGCTTTGGAAATATTAGAGAATGAAAAGTTTCCACTTATTATAACGGATTTAAGAATGCCAGAGATGGATGGCATTGAATTGTGTATGCGAATTAGAGAAAGAACCTCAGAGACTCTTATTTATGCTTTTTCTGGTGGTTTTACAGAGGTTGATTCTGATCAGCTTGAAAAGATGGGCTTTGATGGCCTTCTTTGTAAGCCGGTCAAATTTGAAGTGTTAGAGCGTGCTATTGAAGGTGCCTTTAAAAAAATAGATGAAAGGAAGGGAAAGGCTGTGCACAGGCCTTTTTAGTTCTTGAGGGAACATATAGATGAAGGTTCGGGGAGTTTTTTTTATTCATTACGCTATTTTCAAAGCTTTATAAGAAAAACACCTCGACTGCTGATATAGATAAGCCTTGGGACTGGGGTCAAACCTCGACAATTTGTTACCCAAATCACTTTTCGCCGGCTCTAAAACGTTTTTTGATAAATCTAAGGCTCGCTCCAGGCGATTCCAAAACTCGCCCTTCGGGCTCAACCAGTTGAAATCGCTTTTCTTTCACTTCGCCACGATTTATTTTTACATTGAAAACCTGGTCCTTTGGGCCCGGATTTTTACATTCCGGATCATTGATTTCAGGAAAATCAACAGGGTTCAAACACAGTAATGTCCGACATTATCCTCAGAAAAAACCACCATATATAGTATATTTTTTTTCTTGACACACAATATGCTTTATAATATGGGATAGTATATTAAGATCTTTTTCACATATTAGCATTTGAACGGTAATATATCATTATCAAAGAGGTTCTTAAATGTCCATATAAAGCCTCCATAGGGATCCAATATCCTTTTGGAGGCTTTTTTTATTCATTGGGAAAGCCGATGATACCCCATCCTCGACTTTCGCTCATTTAGGGTTGAACCAAAGGAAAATTTGATTATACAAAGAGATTCGGTACCATATGGACATTAGCCAAGGGGGTCCTAATATTTCTCTTGTGGAGTTTATGACATGGCCAAAGGAAAAGGGCTGACTGAGCGTAGGAAACATAAGCGGTTCAAGGTTAAAAAAGAGGTGTCAGAGCGTAGGAGATATAAGCGATTCAAGGTCAAGGACACGATATTTGCTGTACTCAAGCCCCATGATATACGGCTGGGTCAAATCACTGATATAAACGAAAAAGGCTTTGCATTTTATTATATCGATATAAGAGAGTGCTCAAACAATTTCCTTGAATCATCTAAACTATCTCTATTCTTGAACGAGGGTATAATTTATTTGGATAAAGTACCGATTAAGTCCATTTCGAAATTGAGAATAGCTGACCAATTCATTTCCGATTTTATAACAATGAAGCACCTTTTTTTGCAATTTGGAGATTTGACGCACCACCAGAAATCTCGGTTGAAATATTTCCTCAGGAACCACACCGATGGTTTTCTTCAAGATCGTCGAAGCTATGCAAGTTGAAAGATGATGTCGGTGTCATGATGTAAAGTATTTTATAGTAGTTAGTGTCCATCCATAAATGGTAGATTTTGGTTTCCGGCAAGGCCCGAGTGAGTTTTCAACCGCAGGCATAGCGCGCTATTTCGAGGATTGAAAACGAGCGAGAACGCCGTCGGGGGCCGAAAGATGCTGTTTATGGATGGACACTAGTTAGGAAACAGTAAAAGAACGTGGCAAAATCTCCGAGAAATCCCCGGATTCTAATTATAACTCCGGAAGTAACCTATCTGCCTGATGGTATGGGAGATATTGCAAACAGCCTTTGTGCAAAGGCGGGGGGTCTGGCCGATGTTTCGGCGGCCCTGATAAGCGCCCTTTTCGATCAGGGAGGTGACGTTCATGTTGCCCTTCCGGATTACCGGACCATATTTAACGGCAATTTTGGACCTCTCTTAAAAAAAGAATTGAAAACCATCAGGAGCAGCATGCCCGAAGAAAGGATTCACCTAGCCCAAGACAGGATCTTTTTCTACCTGGACAATATATACTCCAGCTATGAGGTTGAAAACACAAAGATGGCTCTTATTTTTCAAAGGGAAGTCATCAATAATATCGTTCCCAAGGTGCTGCCGGACCTCATCCATTGTAACGATTGGATGACGGGTTTGATTCCGGCCATGGCAAAGGAACTGGGAATTCCTTGCCTTTTTTCAATCCATAACATCCATACCGTAAAGAAAACCTTGGCTGATATAGAGGACAATGGTATCGATGCAGAATCATTCTGGAAACATCTTTTTTTTGAACATATGCCGCATACCTATGAGGAGACACGGCATTCCATTCCTGTGGATTTTCTCGGTAGCGGGATTTTTGCAGCACATTATGTCAATGCTGTTAGCCCGACCTTTTTAATGGAGATGATCGAAGGTCGGCACGATTTTGTGGAAGAGCCCATTCGGAAGGAATTGGCCAATAAATGGAATGCCGGGTGTGCCGTCGGTATCCTGAATGCCCCCGAACTTTCTTTTGCTCCTGATAACGATAAGACTCTGATCTGTACGTACAGCATAAATGACCATGTTTCAGGAAAGCAGGAAAATAAACGTTTTCTCCAGAAATACTTGGGGCTTATCCAGGATGTCAGGGCACCCATTTTTTTTTGGCCTTCCCGTCTGGATACAATCCAAAAGGGATGCCAGTTGCTAGCAGAGATCCTTTATGATGTTGTTTCCTGCTACTGGGAAAGGAACCTGGAGATTGTTTTTGTAGCTAGCGGAGATTTTCAGAAACATTTTAAAGAGATCGTGAGTCGATTTAATTTAAATAACCGGGTGGCAATTTGCGATTTCGACGAGCGATTGGCCCGTCAGGCTTTTGGGGCATCGGATTTTGTTTTAATGCCTTCCCGTTTTGAACCTTGCGGTCTTCCGCAGATGATCGGTCCCATTTACGGAACACTTCCGGTTGCCCACGATACAGGAGGGATCCACGACACAATAACAGACATAGATATAAATAGGAATACTGGCAACGGATTTCTTTTTAAGAACTTCGATTCCAACGGCCTATTCTGGGCAATCAATCAGGCCATGCAATTTTACGATCTTTCGCAAAATATAAAGGAACAGCAGATCAAACGAATCATGGCACAAAGTACTGCCACATTCAATCATGCTGTAACGGCTCGCAAATATATTGATCTCTACGAAAGGATGCTGCAGCGTCCTTTCATAAACCCCCAGGCTTAAAGAAGCTGCGGGGTTTGGGGCCAAACCTCGACGGGCTGTTGCCCAAATCACTTTTCGCTGGCTCTGAAACGTTTTTTGATAAATCTAAGGCTCGCTCCAGGCGATTCCAAAACTCGCCCTTCGGGCTCAAACAGTTGAAATCGCTTTTCTTTCAATTCGCCAAGATTTATGAATAAAAAACGTTTCAATGAGCGCTCAAAGAGATTTTCGTTTGGGCAACAGCCCGTCAATAATTGAACGTCTCGAAAATGTAACTTCTCAATAAGTCCTGGTGTATGGAATAATCGTATTGACCCGACTCCATAATTTATTGAGATGTTACTCGGAAATTCTACAACTCTTGAAATGGCAGGCGGGGCCAAGCGAACTAACTTGGGTATATGACTCAGACTGCAGAAGCTATGGGATTATGACGTAGCGACCAATGGGCGAAAAAATTGATTGGATGAAAATGAATTTAAGAAAACCCCCCACACTTTCCAAATCACGCTTTTTATCAGGGCTGCAGTGTCATTTGCGTTTATGGCATACGTGTTTCAACCGTGAGCTTGCTGCTGAAGTATCCCCTGCTCAACAGGCTATATTTGATACAGGGCACAAAGTGGGTGAACTGGCAACTCGTCTTTTTCCGGAAGGTGTTCTTATCCGTGAAGATCACTTGCACCACGAAAAGGCTGTCCGGAAAACACTAAATGTTTTACAAGATCCAAATGTAAGATCAATATATGAAGCCGCTTTTCTCTACGATAATGTCAGGATACGAGTGGATATTTTGGAACGACAAGATAACGGCCAATGGAATATGATTGAAGTGAAATCTTCCACTTCGGTAAAAGATGTTCATTTGCCGGATGTTGCAATTCAGTATTATGTTCTCCAGGGATCCGGTTTAAATATTAACCGGGTTTTCCTTTTGCTCATAAATAACCAATATGTTTATGATGGAAACGATCTTGATCTTGAAAATTTTTTTTCTGCTGTTAATGTCACAGATCAAGCCCTTTCATTCCAAAATGAGATACCTTTGAAAATTAATGAATATAACAAAATGCTAAGTGCGCCTGTTGCACCTGTAATTCAACCCTCCCGACACTGTAATAGCCCATTTACATGTGAGTTCCGGGATTATTGCACAAAAGACATGCCCGAGCATTGGATTTTGGATCTATATGGAATTTCACAGAATAAATTGGATGAACTGACGGACATGAACGTTGAGAATATCAGAGATATTCCTGACTCCTTCCATTTAACCGAACTCCAGGAGCGCATGAGAAGTTGTGTGGTCAATAATGATGAGTTTATTTCAAGGAGGCTCAATGCACAGCTCACGAATGTTGAATATCCTATTCATTTTCTTGATTTCGAAACTGTGAATCCAGCGATTCCCCGTTATGCCAATACCTCGCCATATCAGGTAATTCCATTCCAATGGTCTGATCATATTTTTTATGAAGACGAATCCCTTGAGCATAAGGAGTATCTCTGCGATGACGATAGGGACCCAAGGGTAGATTTTACCTTTACACTTCTTGATGCCCTGGGCAAAAAGGGCACTATTTTCATATATACAACTTATGAAAATAGAATCATCGCAAGTCTTGCTGAATATTTTTCTCAATATCGCGATGATCTGTTACTCATCCCAATTCGCTTTAAAGATTTGTGTGCGATTATTAGAAATTATTTCTATCATCCAGGATTTCATGGCTCATTTTCACTTAAAGCTGTGCTCCCTGTTTTTGTCAGGGATATGGATTATGGAAAACTGGCGATTCAGGAGGGTAATCAGGCTTCATTTGAATTTTTACGCATGATAGACCCATCAACGGCACCCGAGGAAAAACAGAGAATCAAAAAAGACCTTTTAATATACTGTAGCTATGACACCTTAGCTATGGTGAAAATTAGAGATGAACTTATCAAATTAACGCGTTTGCAGCATTGATCATGAAATATTCGAGTTAAAGAGGATAGATAAAAAACAAAACCGTGCAGGAAGACCAAAACAAAACCGCTTTAAACGCCGTCACCGAACTTCATGAAGCGCTGCTCCCCCCGGAACTACTGATCAGTCGTAAAAACCGTATTTTTATCATTGTAGCAGCTTTATTGGCCCTCTTTTTAGGAGCGCTGGACGCCCTGGTGATGGGGGCGGCCATGCCGTCTATTGTGGCGCAACTGGGCGGGCTTCATCTTTACAGCTGGGCCTTTTCCGCCTACCTTTTGAGCCGCGCGGTGGCCCTGCCGGTTTTTGGCAAGCTCTGCGATCTTTACAGCAGCAAAAAACTTTTCAACGTTTCCATCTGCATTTTTCTGGCCGGCTCGATATCGGCCGGGATCTCCCAGAATATGGCACAGCTTATTTTATCCCGGGCGATTCAGGGCATCGGTGCCGGCGGAAACTTTGCCCTGACCTACATTGTTTTATCCGATATCTCTTCGCCGGAAAACCGCGGCAAGATGTTGTCGTTAGCCAGTTTTGTGTGGGGGATGGCCAGTGTTTTGGGTCCGACCATCGGCGGGTTTATCGTCAATTATTTCTCCTGGCGCTGGATCTTTTTTATCAATATACCGGTCGGAGCGGTTTCCCTGCTGGGGATATTCTTGTATCTGATCGAAACCCGTGAAAAACGGAAAGAAGTTTCCATCGATTATCTGGGCGTATTAACCCTTTCCACAACCATCCTGGCATTGCTGACCGCTTTTTTACTGGCCGGCCGCAGTTACGACTGGCTGTCGTTTCAAATTAACGGGGTGTTTGTGATCACCGCCGGGGCGGGCTTCGCCTTTTACCATATTGAAAAGCGGGCCAAAGAACCGATCCTGTCCTTCGATTTCTTCAAGTTGAAAGGGTTTCGTATCGGTAACGGGGCCGCCTTTTTTGCCAGTTTCGCGATTTTCTCACTCTCATCATATAGTCCTTTGTTTATTCAGGGCGCTCTGGGCAAAACACCGGTGCAGCTGGGGCTGGCCATGGTGCCCTTAAGCCTGGGATGGTCACTCGGCGCTCTGTTTTGCGGTCAGCTGGTCAATTTGATGGGAAAAAGAACCGCCAGCATTCTGGGCGGCATTTTTCTGGTGGTCGGCAGCGCCATGACCTTATGGTTTTCCTCGGCGACCTCTTTGATGTTATGTTCGACTGCTTTAGCCGTGGCCGGCCTCGGAATGGGGTTTGTATCAATTGCCACACTCCTTCTCGTGCAAAATAGTGTCGACATTTCAAACTTGGGCATTGCCACCGCTTCTCACCAGTTCACCCGGACACTCGGAGGCACCATCGGTATCGGCTTGTCCGGCAGTCTCGTCACGGTTACGTTTTTAAACACCCTGGAAAAGGTGATGAGTTTCGATCTGCAACAAAAAATCGACCCGGAGCTTTTCTCCCGGATTCAGCAAAACGTCGAGAACATTTTTCTCCCGGAAATTCAGACACTGCTGTCAACAGATGTCCAACAGGCACTGCGGGAAGCCGTCGGCAACGGCGTCATGCCGATGTTCTGGGCATCCCTTCTGTCATCGATTGTCTGTCTTGTGTTTAGTATAATGTTGCCGCGATCCGAATAGTGCCAATAGGGAATCAGCGTGACTCCCATTAATGAGTGAGGGACTTTGTTTTATCAATAATCCCGCCTCGATAAATCTTTATTCAAAATCCTGTTGCCAACAGAGACAAAAAACTATAATCTTAAGATTATATACTGCGGGACTATGGATAAAACACTTATTAGATATCTGCGAAATGATAATGGCTTGATATTTACAGTACGAATTTGATATTTATGAATTTTAATGGATTTCATGCCAGGCAAGTTATCCGCACTTTTTAGAAAGGAGGAAAAACATGAACAAAGGAGATTTGGTCAACGAGGTTTCGAAGGTCATAAAATCCAAAAAGGATGCTAAGGCGGTCGTGGACGTTATTCTTTCAAACATTACCAAGGCACTGGAGAAGGGAGAATCTGTATCATTGATTGGGTTCGGCACATTTAAGGTGGCAGAAAGGAAGGCTCGTAAAGGCAGAAATCCACAGACAGGAGAAGAGATATATATTGCAGCAAGTAAGGTGCCAAAGTTTGTTGCAGGAAAGGCTTTGAAGGAGGCTGTGAAATAATGATTTGTTTGTAGGTAAGCTATAAAGGCAGAGTCTAAATGACCCTGCCTTTTCTTTTTTCGGTTTTCGCATATTAAGATTTAGACAATCAACAAAAGTGTAGATTTCTGGTACATTTCGGAGAGGTCGATGTTTGGAAGGCCATCGTGCCTTTGATTATAAGTTAAAAGTTTGAAAATAAAAATATTTGCGATTTACGAAAGAAATCATATATGATATTATAAATAACTTAAAAACCTCCCGTTCTTTGGTTTGAGCCTTTGCAAAGCGTTAAGCTCGCGCAATTTATCCCGATGATATCGGGGCTAAATTTATAGAACTCGGGTTATCGCCATCAAACAGCTAGAAATTTGGCGTTCCGCTTGGCTAAGCGCTTTTCGGCAAAAGACTCAAAAATCACTCGCTGGAAGGTTTTGAAATGGCTTCTAATATGATAAGGCCTGTTGATAGAAGACAGACATATACATCAATAAAACCAACGAAATTCTTCCAGAGCCGTAAATTGAAAAATTTTAAGTTGTTGTTTAAAAGATCTTCCGGTAAGAATAGCAAAACGGAGATTTCGAATTATGTATCACCAGCTCAAAGAAAGTTCGGCAAACATTCTGGGATTTAAAATTGTTGGTGGTATTACCAAAAAGCAAAAAAAACGGATCTGCAAGGTATTGGAAAAACAGATAAGTGAATCAGGAAAAATCCGGCTTTTCCTTGTTATCGAGCCTCATGGAAAAATGGATGCAGAATTGCTTTTATTCGATCTGAATTTCACGTTAATCTATTCTGATAAAATAGAACGTATGGCCGTTATTGGTAATAAAGTATGGGAAAAGACATGGATCGCCCTGTTTGGTTTGTTTTCGCATATCCGAACAAAATACTTCGACCGCTCGGAAATCGAAGCGGCCTGGAAATGGATTTATAACTAAAGAATCGATTTCAATCGGGTTCCCTGTTGGAGGAAAAATATAATGAAGTTATTTGAAGGAGATTTACGAAGACAATACCGAGCCAATGATAAAGATTTTTCTCCCTTCCAGTTCAATCTGGTGCTCCCCGGCCGTGAGCTATTACCCGGCAATATATTCAACACAAGCATGAATGGGGCTGCCATTGGTTTTGACCCTCAAAAATTTCCCGATTTTGCTTTAAATGAAAGGGTAAAGCTTCAACTCACGATGACTCAATCCAAAAAAATAATTATGGTTGACGCCACATTGATAAATTTGAGACGTACCAGTGAAGAAGCAATTTGTCGATTTAAATTTGTAGACCCAAGCAGCCTCGCAAAAAATCTGGACATTTCTCTTATGAGTTACTTCAACAGGCGAGAAGCCTTCCGGGTCAAACCGGATATCAATGAACCCATAGTGGTGGATATTGAGTGGGGCGATGGATCGACTCAAGGGCGTGTAGTTGATATTTCGCAAACGGGTATGGGACTGGGCATCAAACCTGAAGTGACTAAAATGCCCGGCCATCCTGAGCAGGTCATTTTGTCATTTCGATTACCGACATCTAAGAAGACTATAAAGATAGTGGGGACCACTGTCTATCCACGGCCTTCAAGAAAAATCATTTTATATGGGATTAAGTATGATTTTGGCCAAACCGAAAATTCCTACCAGCAAGAATCGGCTATTACGAGCTATGTGATCTACAGACAGAGGGAAATTATTGCAAGGATCAAAGAGGATTAGAAACGAAACCGATTTCTCACCGACTTTAAAATCTGTCTACTTTCAATTTTGGATACTAAAGACCGGGTTCAAACCTTGATCATTTTCTACTCTCCTGAGCGTTAGGATGTGGCCGCTGGTATAACTATGAAAATGGAATAATTTTTCGAATAACCTCTTCATCATTGTCCAACGCATACACCCGGCCTTTGGCCTGCACGACTCTGGCCGCAGGAATCGTGTAATGCCCGTGACCGCAGCCGAAATCAACCACTGTGTGTCCTTTTTTTATACCAATCTTCCTAATAAATTCAGGACCGTCAACGCTTAGCCATCTTTTTTCAGCATCCATGAGCAAAAAGTAAATGTCTGAATCTTGCATGAAAATTAATGGGAATCTTTACGTTACGTATTTGAATCGGATTCATACAACATCATGTAATGATACCTTTGATTTTTAAGTATCAGACGTTAAGGTGATTGTTACCGCAAAACCTTTGGGTTTAAGGTTTCGGGCGGAAACAGTGCCTTTGCACGTTTCAATGCAGGTTTTTACGATGGCAAGTCCAAGGCCGACGCCACCGGAACAGCGATCTCGAGAGGGTTCGGGGCGAAAGAAAGGCTCGAAAAGCTGTTCCACAAGGTCATCGGGCACGCCGGGACCGGAGTCTTTGACCTGGATCTCTATTTTATTTCCTTCTCTTTTAGCTGAAACGTGAATCGGTCCCGCGTCTCCAGCGTACTTTACAGCATTTCTGATAATATTGGCCAGTGCTCGGGCCAGAAGCTCGGGATCTGCGATAACCCGGATCTTGGGATCGATTTTCGTGATGATCTCCGTTGTGGGCATGCTCTCCCGTTGCACCGCCCGTTGCAATACGGGAAGGAGTTCAATTGTATTCAGCATGACCTTTGCCGTGTCCATTTCGGCCCGTGAAAAGCAAAGCAGTTCGTTGACCAGGTTCGACATGTGTGTCACATCTTCCATCACATCGACCACCTGCTTTCGGTTATTTGCATCCACGTGTTGTTCCAGTATGCCGAGTCCGATCTGAATCCGGGCGATAGGGGAGCCAAGTTCATGTGCCACATCACCCAAAAAACTTTTCTGGCCTTTCACAAAACCGCATAAGCGCGAAGTCATGTGGTTGATGGAACTTCCCAGGCGCCCGATTTCATCGGCCCGCGGTTCATTGATGCGCACATCAAACCTTCCCTTGGCAATCTCCTCGGCTGCGTGAGTCATCCGGGCAAGCGGTCGAGTGATGTTTCTCACCAACGGTATCCACAACAACGCCGAAATAAGCATCACTGCCGCCGCGACAATAATCAACGGAAGGGGATCGAAAAAAAAGCCGTTTCCCGTTATAGAATCTGACACGGCAAGAAGTACGGCGCGCACGGGGGGGCGTGATGGTGTGAGGGACACCGGGATCCGAACCCCGGCCCAGTATCGCGCCGGATTTTTCGTTCGCATCATGAAGCGACGCTTTTTGCCTTGCTTATCGCGGTGTTTGGGCGGCAGTGAAAACTCGCCCTTTGGGGGTTTCGGCCGGAAAGCGCCCATGACCATTTTCATCACAGGCTCCGGGATATCCATATCCTTTGATAAAGATTGGAGACCGCCTTTAAGTAAGAGAGCAAAGTCCACCTGATGGATCTCTGCATGTCGGGCGAGCACATCAGACCAGTTCGCGGTGGGCACCTGATTCAGTTCATGGGAGATCAGCCTTCCGGCAGTTCGCAATCGATCCGATGCCTGTCGACCAAAAATAGCATGCAGATCTATCTGGGACTGAAACGCGAAGAACACGACCAGGACCGCCGCTACAAGGGCCAGGTTCATAAAAAACCAGAGAAGGATTTTGGAGAATAACGATGAAAAAGGCTTCATAATTCCTGACTCCTCGGGTCTATAAACATATACCCGGCGGATCGAACGGTTTTAATGAATCTGGGGTTTCGGGAATCATCTCCCAGCTTCCTCCGCAGCGAGGAGATATGGACATCCACGGAGCGGTCGAAAACGTCGTAGCTTCGACCGGAAACGGCGTCCAAAAGCTGATCCCGTGTTAATATCCGCCCTGCGGCCTTGGCCAGGCAAATCAGAAGATCGAATTCGATGGGTGTCAGGTTCAGTATATCAGCGCCCAACCGAGCCGTTCGGGAGGTTTGGCTGATCTGGAGATTTCCCAGAATCAATGCTTTATCCATGGTATTGGGGGCGGGTTGACGTTCGGATTTGAAAGATCGGCGGGTCACGGCGCGAAGGCGCGCTAAAAGTTCCCGTGTGGAAAAAGTCTTGGGCAGATAATCATCGGCCCCCATCTCGAGTCCCACAATTCTGTCGGTCTCATCGCCACGCGCGGTGAGCATCAATACCGGGATGTCCGATTCCTTGCGCAATCTTTTCAACACTTCGAACCCGTCCATCTCCGGCATCATGACATCGAGAATAACCACTTGAAAATCCCCGGCCAAGACCTTTTCCAGTCCATGGGTTCCCGTGTGGGCAGCATCCACATCATAGCCCATGGGCTCAAGGTAGTCTTTGACCAGCCTGCAAAGCTTTTTGTCATCATCGACAATCAAGATTTTAATTCTGGAAGGCGAACTTTCCTGATTCTCCATAACCGCACCCGATCTTAATATCCATCTTACCTGATCCTATTTTTTATATGATTCATAACATCAGTGCAATATACTTTACAAAACATTTACAATTTTCCCTGGAATCAACATAAATTCTTTACATTCATCCCTTATAATAAGTTCAAAACCGAGGAAAAAATTCCTTGAAAACAAACAATCTCAAAAAGGAGGTACATCATGAATTCGAATATTAAGAAAAAATTCTTTACAGGCGCAATGGTTTTTTTGGTCACGGTATTTTTCATTCCGACTTTTGCGGGAGCATTTATGCCAGGCAACTGCACGTCTCACAAGGGATTTGGCATGAAAAGGCATCACGTGTCGCCTTTGGGAATCTGGCGGAACCCGAAAATGGTTCAGGAACTGGGGCTCACCGACGAACAGGTCAAGGGGCTCAGGGAAGCGGATTTTGCCCGTCGTGAAAAGCATCTGAAACTGAAATCCCAGCTTGACGGTCTTCACCTTCAATTGGAGAAATTGTTTTCCGCCGACCCCGTGGACGAGCCGGATGTTCTCAAACTCGCCCAAAAGATTTCAGATCTGAAAGGCAAACTGTTTGTCCAGAAAATTGAGTCTCGCCTGGCAGTTGGAAAGCTGTTAACTGCGGATCAACTCAAAAAGCTGGAGGTGTTTGACTTGCATCACCATGCAAAACACGGTAAAAAGCATGGAAAGGGAAAACATCGCAAGACTCCGTCTAAAATTGAAGATGCAAACTGAAACAAAGGATAAGGCATCTTATTATCACCCCCGACTGTTCGGCCTGCTATATATATCAGCCGGTCGAACAGGGATCACTTTTGATCAGAAAAGGAGTTTACTTGATGAAAACTCCTTCCGGAGAATAGGCCGTTCATCTTTTGTTGATATCATTTCTGCGATCGTCGTGATCAGAGGATTTTAATGTTATTTCACATTGGCTCACCATGCGCCTGGATTTTTCCAGAAGCGCGAAAGGAGACAATATGAGAGCTGCAACACTCATTATGCGAGGATTGGCTTGGATGATCATCGCCATGCTCGTCATACCTCCCGGAATACCTGCGCAGGAATCTGAGCAAACAGAGCAAACAGAGCAAACAGAAAGATTCAGGAAAGAAGAACTGGATCAGATGCTTGCGCCGATTGCCCTGTATCCGGATTCGCTGGTCGCCCAGATACTGATGGCATCGACCTATCCGCTGGAGGTCGTCCAGGCCGAGCGTTGGGTGAAAGAGAACAAAAACTTAACGGGCGATGCGCTGGACGACGCCCTGAAGGCAAAACCCTGGGACCCCAGCATAAAATCGCTCTGTCATTTCCCTGACGTGCTTTTTGCAATGAGCGACAAACTCGACCAAACCAGTAAACTGGGAGACGCCTTTCTGAGTCAAAATGATGACGTCATGGCGACCATACAGGAATTGCGACGAAAAGCCGAGGAGCAGGGAAACCTCAGGACAACCGAAGAACAGAAAGTCATCCACGAAGAGAATGCCGTCAGGATCGAGCCTGTCAACCAGAGCGTTGTCTACGTGCCGGTCTATGATCCGCTCTATGTCTATGGTCCGTGGTGGTATCCTGCATATCCACCCTATTACTGGTACTATCCCCCCGGTGTAATTATCACCGGCGGTTTTATCAGCTTCGGACCTCATTTTTATATCGGAATCGATTTATTTGCATGGAGCTGGTTCGACTGGCATAGGCACCATATTTATATAGACATGCATAGAGCAAGACGATTTCACAGATTCCCCGACAGGCATTATCCCGACCGGTATTTCTGGAAGCATGACCCTGTGCACAGAAGAGGCGTGGCTTACAGGGATAGAAGAACCAGTGAGCGATTCGGAAACAGACCCTATCGAAGATCGGCGCCCGGCCGGGAAATGCGCGGATACCCGCCAAGGGTTCCTAAAACAAGGGCCGTGGATCTGTCGAGGACCCCCATCAAACGACGGGAACCGGCCGATGCGCCCCGGGCAGGAACCGAACGTGAAAGGATCCAGCGCACCCAAGAACGCCGGAAAAAAGCGGATGTGTCCCAGGTAAAAAGGCAGCGTGAAAGGGTTCAGCGCACTCAAGAACCACGGCAAAGAGCCGGCGTACCCGGAGCAAAGCCCGAGAGCAAAAGACTTCAGATACCTGAAGGCCGGAATACTCCCTTCCATGGGGTGGGCAACGGAAGCTTTGAACGCAAGGCAAGCCAGCGCGGGATACAAAGCCGTCAGGGGGGAGACACGAGACATCAGGGCGGCAACTTACATCGCCAGGTCGGCAGCTCCCGGAGTAGCGGTCAAGGCAGCGGGCGCCAAGGTGGCGGATTTCGCAGATAGCGGACCAAAAGAACGGCTATAAATTCTTGGGAGGATTGCTCTATAAACAAGGGAGGAAAAATGAATAGCATTGCATTATATAAGAACAATGAGGAGCGTTGGTTGACTGTGCTGGCTTGCCTTATCTCCGGCACCTTGTTCTTGCTCTGGGCTGCTTCATCTTCACATGCCGGAGGCATGCCGCATCGTAGCTTTTCCTCGCCGGAAAAGGCGGTGAAGTCTCTGGTTACTGCAGTCAGGGCAAATGACATGGAAGAAATGCTCGCCATTCTGGGTCCCGGGAGCAGGGAACTGATCTTTTCCGGTGATGACGTGGCAAACAGTACCGGACGGGAAAAATTCATCAAGGCCTATGACCGGATGAACATACTTCAAAAAGTGTCAGCAGACAAAGTGACGCTCTGTATCGGCAAGGACAACTGGCCCTTGCCGATTCCCATCGTGAAGGCAGGCGCAATATGGGTATTTGACGCGGAACAAGGGAAACAGGAGATTCTGAACCGGAGAATCGGTAGAAATGAGCTGCATGTTATGGACGTGCTTCATGCCTATACCGACGCACAGCATGAATACGCGAGCAAGGATTGCGGAGGCGGCGGAGTGGTGGAATTCGCCCAGAAGCTCATCAGTACCCAAGGCAAACGCGACGGGCTCTACTGGGAGGTGAAGAAAGGCGAAAAAGAGAGTCCTCTCGGACCTCTTGTTGCGCGGGCGGCAAAAGAAGGATACGCTGATGCGGACCTTTCGCCGTTCCACGGGTATTATTTCAAAATCCTCAAGGGACAGGGGAAACATGCCCAAGGAGGCGCGTACGATTATGTGGTTAAAGGCAAGATGCTTTTAGGCTTTGCCCTGGTCGCATATCCCGCGGAATACGGGAATTCCGGTGTCATGGCCTTTATTGTGAACCAGGAGGGGATCATTTATGAAAAAGATCTTGGCGAGGATACGACTCGTATCGCTGAGGGGATGAAGATTTTCGATCCCGACAAGACCTGGAAAAAGGTAAAGGAGACATTGCCAGAGCAAGACAAATAACCGGCTTTTCCATATGATCAGGGCAACTAATCTCGAAAAAAACAAAATACATGATACCTGTATCTAGGTGAAAAACAATCGTGTTGAAAACTGGCAAAAGTTTGCTCAGCACATGAAAGAATAGGTACGGGATCGTATTGTTAAAAAATATGGGATTGAAAACGCTGGTGGATTTGACCTCATGTCCATTACGCGGAATTAGATTATTTGTGTCTGGAATATTTTGCGGTACTCGTTGCGGATTTGGAATGGCAAACAGAAAAATCATGATATTAAGAAGATTTCTCATTACGCAGAACTGACCTGGACCATGTCGGATGGGAAAATTATGGATAAGGTTGACTGAGAAAAGAGATGCCCCTTTCTGGTGAGAGGGGCACATTTTTTTGCCTATACTTGATTGGCTGATTCGAAAGCTGGATTAAGACATCAACTTTGCGATATCACAGGTTCTGAACCCACTGTTAAAATGTTGGATACATAGCAGTTATCTGCCATCAGCACAAATAAAAAGCAGGACCATTGATGACCCTGCTCGTTTGAAATATCTTTTTATTAAATTTTGAAGCAATTATTCATTGGTCGCCTCCCTCATTAGACGCTCTCTCCACGCTAAATAAATACATTTTGTTATCCCCAACCATTTTACAGTTTACACATCCACATGAATAATAAAGATATCCATAGAACTGGCCATCCGGCCCAAAAATTTTGTTGAGGAAGGGTTCATTACAAGTAGTCGGATAAATCCAATGTGTCATCTCTATCAGGTCTTTTTGATTTTTGACCTTTTTCCACCGATTCCCCACTATTACTGTATCATTATTTTTCGGATCGAACAGGATTCCCCGAGGTGAATTTGTGCTGTATCCGGCATAACAGTCTGAACAATAAATGTTGTAATCATTGAAGTTGTCGATTAATTTTTGAATGGTCATCTGGTCCTTGCCTTCGGGTACAATTTGGAGCTTGCCGTAAACCTTTTCCGCTGGAGTTAAACCGGAGATAATCAGAGCAATTAAAATAATCACCAGAAACTTATATTTTTTTATTATTTCCATCTTGTTGCCTCCCGACAAATTGTCCTTCTTTGAGTTTGTTAAATAAATATTACTTCTCCATCACACCTACGAATATAAAGACATAGACTAATTTTTCATTTCTAACTCACCTCCTTTCATTTAAGGCAAGACCGAAGGTGAAGACCTATTTCCTTGCACGATTTATATAATTCCGCCTACACAAAAGGTTTAAGGAATCAATGCTGTTCGGATACCAGTCGTATCGGGTATGGACTGTTGTTACAAAGGGAAGGCCGCACGTTGAATTCTGCTGTACGCTTGGGCTGAATATGGATATTAGATTTGGGAATCAGTATCTTAAAGCTGATATTTAGGTGTCACATTCTTTAGGACGATCTGTTAAGAGAATTGCTTGATCATGGTAACCCTCCTATCCGTTTGAGTCCTGTCGGTTTAATAATTATTAAGCAATAATTATGCCAAGTAAGATTGAATGATGCCTGCTCGTCACCTATTGCCAGTTGTTGAATAAAACAGTGTGGAATTGAAGCTCAAATTTAAATTTTTTTTGTCATCCAACTGTTAAACTGTTAAAAAGCTAAACAGTAGGACTGTTTAATTTTTGAATAATTGCTATCTATATTTGAACATGAATTAAACAAGTATTGGAAAACAGGGGTGAATGATATGATTCCGAACGGAGTCGTAATTAATGGATTTGCCAGATGGAAAAAAACTATGTAATTGTGGGGAAAAATACATAAAAAGTATATTACCATTTATATTATTCATGAAATACTCCCAATAGACACATATTATGTTGTGGTATTATCAGCGTGGGCAGATTGATGGAGAGAACGAAAGGATCTGTTATAAGATATCTTGCCAGAACAGCAACCCAAGGTTGATCAACTCCGATTACATATATCGCATAAGTCCACAAAAAAGTCAAAAAGGACAAACCCCCGAAAAAGGATTTGCCCCTTATTGAAAAAACGATATCACCGCTGAAAAATTTAGAATCGGTGATGATGCTATATATTGTGTCGTGCGGCGATTATCCTGTTGGCGTGAAAAATAAAATGGTTGCTAAGATACTGTTTTGACATCAAACAAATTTAGATTGTTGCATTCAATTGCAGAAAGCACAACATCGCATCATTCAATAATTCGTATCGTTGTACGCAACAAAATGATAATTGGCTTTATGAGTTTTAAAGGTCTGTATCTTACTGTTTTTAAAGAAGGCGTTTATTTCTCAGAAGGTTTCTGGCATTTGCGGTTTTTTGGGCTAAGACACAATCTGCACCTATCGTCATTGCACATCTGGCAAAAATAGCAATCCTTGCACGGATGTTTTTGGGGACTTCCCTGCTGGTTTTCGGGAACATAAACTTTTCCCCTTAAACCGGGCATCTTAACAAATGGCATAACTAACCTTTCTTAGTACTTGAATTAGTTTCGACTTATGTCTTCATCTAAACACTAATATCAACCAGCCCAAAAACGAATATGATGAATTTTTAATAAGATAATAATGACCACAATCGATAAAATCAATCGGAATTAAATATTTCAAACACAATCAACTTTCCAAGATATGCTTTTTATATTGCTTCCACAACATTGAGCAAACAGCGACTGTGAAAAACAATGCAGTTATGATAGCAATTACTGTGATTATATCACCATATTTTTTCCCAATTATAAGGCGTAGAATCGTCCCATATATGAAATTGAAAATCATAAAAAAGAAACGCATAAATGCTATGAAGAAAAAAGGCGTAAAACACCAGAATATTATTTTTGCAATTCTTTTTTCCTTATGGACTTGACTCTTCACTTCTTTCCAGGAGGCTATTTCTCCTTGTCTTTAATTCTACGTTTCCAATAGGCCATAATGCCATCTTTGCCGAAAGAAACTTGGACAAGCTCCCAGCCCTCCTTTCCACGGTTGTTCAGAATATTAGTCAAAATTTTTGTCTGATATTTCGAGACTTCATCAATACTGCATTGGCCGGACTTAGAACAAAAATAGACGATCTTGTCAAAGGTATCGGCCAAATGCTGGGTAATCTCATATTCAAAACGTTTCATACGGCCTCCTTTCTTATTCTTTTTGCAATGAACTTTAGTCCCTTTTTCTGTTCTGCCTCCGGCGGACCGGACCGGCCTATGACAGAATTTACACCTTCCGAGTATATGAAGCTGCCGAGGGCTTCAGATAAACCACTTTGTAAAAGCAAATGTGAATCTCTAAAATTACAAAAAAGGGACCAGGATTTATTCCCGATCCCCTTGAATACTATTTATATTTAACGACAGCAAAGATCGACATAACAACAAGGATCAACGTAACAACCGCAGGGATCAACTACGCGGCAGCAACAAGGATCGATTATATAACAACAGGATTCAGAGGCATTTCGATCCCTAGTATCGGTATTTTCTGATTTTATATGATCGCTCATACAATCACCTCCTTTTATTTTAGTAGAAGTGAGACGTTTGTAGCCTCATATCCCCACCAATTGGTGATTTATTAAAACAATAATAAGCCTACATTGTAGCCTTATTATTGATAGTAATGCCACATTGTGACACTGTCAATTTTCTTTATCAAAAAATTAAATAAAATTAAAAACATAACAATGAGTGACGTTCCGGAAAGATGGGGGTAACTTAATCAACTGGAAATCAAAAAATATCGAAGAAGGACTTAGCCTTTATGTATCGGTATCGCCATTGCTCGTTGATCAATTTAGGAAAGTCTCTGAATCAAAAAAGGCAAACCCCGAAAACGGATTTGCCCTTTTTGAAAAACGATATCACACGAATTTTAAGCCTTCAAAAACCTGTCATTTATTGCAGATAGTGCGCCACGAGCGCACTTTAAATATAGAGTGTGCGTAACTGCACAGGAGATGAGGGTATGTTGGTACCTCGGAGTCGGCTTGCAGGAGCAGGCTCCAAAACACCTCAAGCTGCATTGGTAAAGAGCCATTGTGGTGAGCGTTGAGGAAAAGGCATGCCAAGAAGTATGTCAGTTGTGGATCAGAGAGACGAGCGTAAGCGAACCACTGATGAGGTGTCGAAAATTAAGGATGACGTCAAAACTGGTGGCTATCTGTACGCCAGGATAAGCCCAGGGGAAACCTGCTTACTGCCTGGGTGGCGTCCGGCATAAAGGTGGCGTGACTCTGATTAAGGCTCCTGTGGGGAACGTGGGAACCTGTCGTCCTGATGTAAAGGGAGAAGCTCAAGTGGAGGACCCACGAGAGTGAGAGTACCGATGCAGGGCACGGGGGCGGAGCAGCTTGTAGTAGTGATGAAAGTTCTGTAATGGAACTGGAGCGAAGGGGCTGCATCGTCTGGTTTTATTCGATGGATCAACCAGAACTGGGAGGAATCTTTTGGGTAAAACAAAGCCGTTTTCGATTGCTAAGCGAGAGGTTTGGGAAGCGTACAAACGGGTGAAGGTTAATCGGGGTGCCGCTGGCATAGATGGGCAGACGATCGATGAGTTTGAAAAAGATTTATCGAATGGGGGTCGGGCCATATCATCTTATTGATATTACAGTTAAAACGTTTAAATTTTGCTTCAAATATGGCCTTAAAACTTACATTTCGCTCTTTGAAAAAATATTTTTAGAATTAATGTAAATTATTTTGACAAATCAATCACGTATATTTGAATTGCCACCAACGGGGTTGAAGATTCTTGTACACCGAGCTGGGGACATCTAAAAGCCGATTGATCTGTTTATGCAGATCACTGAGTCCTTTCACCATTGATTGTATGCATACCCCATCACGTATTATTTCCGAGTAGTGGACATTTCGAAAAAAGTATCTGATATTGTTCCATGTCGGCTTCTTCGAATTCATTCCTTGGGGCAGAATGGGCAGTTTTTCTATGTTTTCTTTTGCCATATTCATACGAACCTTTCGTTCCATAAGGGATACAATCATTAATGCCGTAAAATACAGAAACAATATGGCTTCAATTCGCTTTTCTTTTTTCAGGAAAACCGGTGCTACTTCCAAAACAGTCTTTTTGGTATACAACCGTTTTTCAAGGAATGGCTGGCTTTTATATTTTTTTAATACGTCACAAGCCGTTAAGGCAGTATTGGTAATCAACGGGAAAATTCCATCTGTTTTTGACGCTTCCAAAAGAGCGTGTTTGTTTAACTCCCATTGGATGCTGTGTGTAAATTCCCATTTGTTATTATAAACACTTTTTAAAGAGGGCCTGCCGGGTGAAATTTTCACTTTTATTTGTTTGCGTTCGGTTAATATCTTAACGTCAAGGAATTCTTTAATTCCTTTAAGAATACTATCCACGGTTGCCCTGATCTCTTTTTTGGTCTTTAAATGATATGCGTTTAATTTCGGAGATAATTCTTCTAATGCCACCATGGCTTTATCTATTTTTTTCTGTCTTCTGGCTTGATCGTCTTCTTGTTTTGAACTGCTGTGAACCCATATGATACGGAACCCGTTTTTAGTCGGATCGGCTTCATATGTTTGAAATATATTGACTTTGCCTTTTTTACGCGAGCTCTCAACTTGATAAGCATATTTGAATTGGATATCGTCGCTTTTTAACCGCTTTAGAAACTGTTTTACTTCCTTTCGATCTTTCGGGACGATGGTAATAAAAAGGCCACCGTTTTGTGAAATATGGCTTAGATTTTTTTGGCTGCACAGTTTGCAATCAGCTACATAAATAAAATCCTCTTTTTCTAATAGAGTGCGCAGCCCGTTCCAGTTGGGTATATGGGTGACATCATCATTTGTATTGCCGTCAAAAAGCTTATAGCTCAGCGGGACATGGCCGTCAGAAGTGATGTTTAAACCAAAGACAAGCTGTTTACAGTCAGGCCGAAAATCCTTGTTGTGACCATGCTTAAGCTTAACGGCATCGGGGTCCGGATTTTTGTAATTGCCAATAAAGGTAATCGTAGTGCTATCGTTGTGAATTTCATCTGTCAGCAGTTTGTGCACTCTTATTGCATTACACGATACCTCTGTCATTAAAGAGTGCCGGTCTGAGTCAAAAAGAGCACAAAGGGCTCTGCCCAGGCGATCATCATTGAAAAGGTTCGCCTCTATGGGCTCATCAACCAAGCCATCGGAATATTTGGACAGCCATTCTTGAACTTTGTACAGTGGCTTGTTGTTGCATACGATATTAGCTGTTAATATGCATAAGCTTTCCGCATGATCCACAAGGCTATCCGGGGTTGCCCGGACATATTTTTTAAATAAATTGAACAGGCCAAGTTCATCCATGAAATACTTGACCATGGGCAATACGTTGACTTGTTTGAACCGTGTTTCAAATTGCTTCATAGCGCCTCCTATTTCGCTTGTATAAGGCGTTATAAAACAATTAAAGGGCAAAGTCTAGCTTTTTTTATTTACTATGATATTAGCAACTTATGAGCGTTATTT